>CXWK01002097.1_pt1 | contig 237891 bp, 203 predicted proteins | sample 590851 | NCBI WGS metagenome assembly CXWK01 (sample SAMEA3498364, study PRJEB10139) | wastewater metagenome | biome: wastewater treatment plant; material: activated sludge | place: Denmark | collected 2014-08-01
ACGGCGGAACCCGAGATCTGGGATGCGTCCAACCGCTTTGCGACCGTGCTTGAAAACGTCGTGTTGAAACCCGGCACGATGGTTCCCGATTTCGACGACAATCGCCTCGCGGAAAATGCGCGATCCGCTTATCCGCTCGATGCCATTGCCAATGCAAGCCCCACCGGCCGCGCCGGACATCCCAAGAACATCGTGATGCTGACGGCCGACGCCTTCGGCGTTCTGCCGCCGATCGCCAAGCTCTCGCCCAGCCAGGCGATGTATCACTTCCTATCGGGTTTCACCGCCAAGGTCGCCGGCACGGAAAAGGGCATGGGCAATGAGCCCAAGCCGACGTTCTCGACCTGCTTTGGCGCGCCGTTCATGCCGCGTCACCCGTCGGTCTACGGCAACCTGTTGCGCGATCTGATTGCACGGCACGATGTCGATTGCTGGCTGGTCAATACCGGATGGACCGGCGGCAAGTTCGGCGAAGGCTCGCGTATGCCCATCAAGGTCACGCGTGCTCTGCTCAACGCGGCGCTATCCGGCGAACTCAAGAGCCAGACCATGCGTGTCGATCCGGTGTTCGGCTTCAAGGTTCCCGTCGTCCTCGCCGGTGTCGATCCCAAGATCATGAACCCGCGCGATACCTGGGCCGATCCCAAGGCTTACGACGAGGCGGCCGCCAAGCTTGCCCAGATGTTCCGGAAGAACTTCGCCAAGTTCGAGGCCTACGTCGACAGTGAGGTTCTGCGGGCCGGTCCGGCGGTCGCGACCAAGGAAGCGGCGGAATAAAATTCAGCCGGCGGCGACGACAAGTTGCGAAGGACAGCCCGCAGGGGCTGTCCTTTTTTTGTTTGTCGAGAGCCAGCAGCCTATGGTCAGTTTGCCGGCGCTGAATGTTGGTTCGGGGGCGGCATGTTCGAAGGTTTCGAGAAGCAGCGCGTTGCCATTGGTGACGTGACGATCAACGCTGTCATCGGCGGCAGCGGCCCGCCGGTGCTGATGCTGCATGGATATCCGCAGTCACTGGCGATGTGGGCCAAGGTCGCGCCCATCCTGGCGCGGGACTGGACGGTCGTCGCCGCGGATTTGCGCGGCTACGGCGACAGCGGCAAGCCTCAGGCGGAGGGCGACAATGCCAATTATTCATTCCGCACCATGGCGGCCGACCAAGCCGGCCTCATGAGCGCGCTGGGGTTCGAGAGCTTTCACCTCATCGGCCACGACCGCGGCGGCCGGGTTGCCCATCGACTCGCTCTCGATCATCCCAAGGCCGTCAAAAGCCTCGCCGTCCTCGATATCGTGCCGACCTATGCGATGTTCATGGGTACCAACCGGAGTGTGGCTGGCGCCTACTGGCACTGGTACTTCCTGTCCCAGCCCGCCCCCTTTCCGGAGCACATGATCGGGCTCGACCCTGATTTCTTTTTCGAGACCTGCCTCACGACATGGGGTAAAGCCCGATTGCAGGATTTCGATGCCGCACAGATTGAGGAGTACCGGCGGTGCTGGCGGATGCCGGAAATGATCCACGGCTCGTGCGCCGACTATAGGGCGGCCGCTGCAATCGATCTTGAGCACGACGCCGCCGACCTGAACGTCAAGGTGTCCTGTCCTTCCCTCGTTTTCTGGGGCGCACTCGGCCTCATGGGCCAGTTGTTCGATATGTCCGCGGAATGGTCGAAGCGGTTGCAACGCTTTGAAACGGCAAGCCTTCCTGGAGGTCACTTCTTTTCAGACCAGTTCCCGGAGGAGACCGCCGCGCGGCTTGCCGCTTTTTTGAGGGCCGTAGCCTCTGAAACGAGGCCGGTTTGACAACGTTCAGTTGCTGGAACTTCTGGCTTTGAAGCGCCCCCTGACGTGACGCTGCAGCGCCCAGACTGCAATAAACGGAGCGGCGAGGGTCAGAACGACCGCGTCGGCTCCGAGCGTGAGACCTCGCTTCATCATCGTCACAAACGGGCGATCGACGGCTTCGGCAACGTGCCGTTCGGCAAAGTCCCGCATCTCGGCGTCACGGCGCGAAACGGGGGCTACGGACGTGGCCTCGGCGGCTTTGTGGGAGGGCGACGGCGTCTGTTCCTTTGTCTCGTACACCTCGTCCGGCTCCGCACTCGCCCTTTCCATCGCCACTCGCCGGCTCATGCGCACACCCTGCATGGAACGAAACGAAGTCACATTTTCGGGAAACGAGGGTTCAAGCGGCATTGGTGTGCGATTCAACTCCCGGCGGGCAAGGATCAGACGCTTGACCTCTATCGATTTGCGTAACAGGCGTCTTGATGGTCTGACAAGAGAGTGGCGCCAAGTCGTGATCGGCTTATCCCAAGTTTTGCTCAGGAATTGTGGAGAGCTCTGCGATGGTGCAACTTCAGGTGCTTGTGCCGGACGTTTGTTCAAGCGCAATTTCCTCTGAACGGTGTTGCGATAGCAGGAGTGATGTTCGGTAGTTGGAATCCGGGTCACACGCGAAACGCCCGGGGTTGAGTTCGGTTGCGTGGCGAGGGAGCAGGTATATGGGAACCCGGATTTCATTCGAGCGCCCCGACGGCAAAGCGGCCGAGGGCTATCTGGCCAATACGGGACATGCCAACGCACCCGGCGTTGTCGTCATTCAGGAGTGGTGGGGTCTGCAGGATCAGATCAAAGGTGTGTGCGATCGCCTCGCGCTCGCCGGTTATGACGCGCTGGCCCCCGATCTCTACGGCGGCACCGTCGTCGCCTATCACGATACGCAAGCCGCCAACCGCGAGATGTCGTCGTTGAACTTCCTGGAGGCGACCGACCAGTTGGTTGGTGGCGCCGCCCGCTATTTGCTGCGGTCCTGCGACAAGGTCGGGATCACCGGGTTCTGCATGGGTGGTGCCGTAACGGTGCAGGCGGCTGCTCGGGTGCCGGAACTCTCGGCGGCCGTCTGTTTCTATGGCCTGCCGCCGCCGGATGCCGTCAAACCTTCTGCGATCCGCGTGCCGTTCCAAGGCCACTTCGCCTCGCGCGACGACTGGTGCACGCCCGCAGCCGTCGATAAGTTCGAAGCGGCGCTGAGCAAGGCCGGCAAGTCGGCCGAAATTTACCGCTATGAGGCCGATCACGCTTTCGTCAACGAGCAGCGCTCGGTGCATGACCGGGCCTGCGCGGCGCTGGCCTGGGGCCGTATGCTCGATTTCTTCGAGCGTAATCTCGAGTGACGAGGCCAACCGGCGGGCGCTCAACGGATGTGTGATCCCGTGCCGAGCGATGCCCGGGTCTCGGGCTTTCGCGCGCTCTTATAAGCGTTGATCATCGCCAGCATGTCGCGGCGGATTCCAGGCGCCCGGTTGACGTACTGGACGACCGGCCACGCGAGGTAGGCGTTGACGCCGGTGACGTTGGCCAATCCCGGTGATCCTTCGACCGCCACGCCGTTCTTGAAGGTGACGGTGGGGGCGAAGGTGCCGGCAATCGTGATTACCGTCGTATTGGTCGTGATTTCGCAGCTTACTGGCTGGGGCGGTGCCGTGAATTCATAATCCGCTTTGCCGAGAGCCGGGGCGACAATGGCGCGGTCGATCTTCACCTCCACCCGGCACGTGGCATCCTGGAGGATGTCTCGGGTGAGACGGCGGATGTCGGTCCGCTCGTCTTGAGTCAACTCCGCCCGGTACGAACAGGATATGGCCGGGCTACCCGCGTCCGAGAGGGCGTTGAGGCAGTCTTCAAGCGCGCGGCCCTGAGGGGCATCGGCGGCGGAGAGGGGGCCGGCGAGGCTGCTCATGGCGAGGGTGGCGATCGCCAGCCGGTGCGCGCGGCCTCGCAGGCCACACGCTTCAGCCTCTCCGACCGAAGAGATGTTGCGGCGGCGGACGTTGGCCGCCATTGTGGAACGCCTCAACATAACACTTGCTCTAAAGACCCAATTCGCCAGACTTGATGCCACTGCGCACTTGCGTTACGAAAAAGGCAGAAACGTGTGCATTTCTTGGGAGGAATAAGACGTGAGCCTGGATACATCGAATGGCCATCCGGACATGGATTACGAAGCGCACAAGGAGACCTACGCAGGCTTTCTGCGTTTGACCAAGATCTCGATCATCTCCCTGGTACTGTTGCTCGTCGCGATGAAGGTCTTCTTGGTTTGAGCTGCGGCTGGCACGCGGCCAGCTGCGAAATCTCAAACTGGGGCAGACTCTCAATCGAGTCTGCCTTTTTCGTTTTGGGCATTCCGCCCCCTCCCCAATGGCTCCTCTCAATCGGAAGTGTTCATGGTCACGATAGCTGTCACCAGTGAAACGGCGGACGAGCCGCGTGTCGCCGTTTCCCCAGATACGGTGAAGAAACTTGCCGGCCTCGGCGCAAAAGTCCGAATCGAGTCGGGGGCTGGGCTGCGCTCTCGCTTCTCGGACGATGCATACCGCGCCGCGGGAGCCGAGATCGTCAGCCGCACCGAGGCGTTGAACGGCGCTGACATTCTGCTTGGCGTGCGGCGTCCCGTCCTCGACGATGTGAAGGCGTTGAATAAAGGCGCCATCGTCGCGGCGATGATCGAGCCCTATGGCGAGCGTTCCGCGCTCGACGCGCTTGCAGGCAGCGGCGCCAATCTCTTTTCGATGGAACTGATGCCGCGCACCACGCGCGCCCAGTCGATGGACGTGCTGTCGAGTCAGGCGAACCTCGCAGGATATAAGGCCGTGGTCGATGGTGCCGCAATGTTCGGTCAGGCGCTGCCAATGATGATGACGCCGGCCGGTACCGTTCCGGCCGCCAAGGCCTTCATCATGGGCGTTGGCGTGGCTGGTCTTCAGGCCATCGCGACGGCGCGGCGCATGGGCGCTCAAGTGACGGCGACCGACGTTCGCCCCGCCACCAAGGAACAGGTTCAGTCGCTGGGCGCCAAATTCGTCGCTGTCGAGGACGAAGAGTTCAAGCAGGCTCAGACGGCGGCAGGCTATGCCAAGCCGATGAGCGCCGAATATCAGGCCAAGCAGGCGGAGCTGGTCGCTCAACACATCAAGGCCCAGGATCTGGTCATCACTACTGCATTGATCCCCGGCCGCCCGGCGCCCAAGCTCATCAGCAAGGCGATGGTCGAAAGCATGAAGGCCGGTTCGGTCATCGTCGATCTTGCGGCCGAGCGCGGCGGCAACTGCGAGCTGACGGAGCCCGGCAAGACGGTCGAGACGGCCAACGGCGTCAAGATTTACGGACCGTTGAACCTCGCCGGAACGATCGCGGTCAACGCCTCCAGCCTCTATGCCAAGAACCTCTTGGCCTTCCTCGAAATCATGTTCGACAAAAAGGAAAAGAAGCTCGCCATGAACTGGGACGACGAGCTCATCAAGGGCACGCTTGTCGCCAAGGACGGGCAGATCGTTCATCCCAACCTCACAGCCAAGTCGTAAGGGAGCCTTTCATGACCTACTCGGTGCGTGCCCTGATCGCTCTCATCGCCGCCGCCGTTCCGTCCGCCGCGTATGCCGCTGGCGCAGGTGAAGGCGTGAGCCCGTTCGTCTACGAGTTCATGGTGTTCGTGATCGCGATCTTCGTCGGCTACTACGTGGTTTGGTCGGTGACGCCCGCCCTGCACACACCGTTGATGAGTGTCACCAACGCCATTTCCTCGGTGATCGTTGTCGGCGCGCTTCTGGCGGCTGGGGTTGCGGGCGTCAGCTCGGGCAGCTGGCTTGCCAAGATCTTCGGCCTGCTCGCGCTCGTCATGGCGTCGATCAACATCTTCGGCGGCTTCCTCGTCACCAATCGCATGCTGGCGATGTACAAGAAGAAAGACGCGCCGAAGAAATGAGATCGTTCATTCGTCGCATCCTGTCACGCTTCTTGCCGGTCCTGGCGCTCTGCCTTGCTTGCGTTTTGGCGGCCGCGGCGCCTGCTGTCGCGCGTTCGCTCGACGACAAGGAGAAGGTAGCGCTAACGGCCACAGTCACTGAATTCGACGCGGCCATGCGCAAGAACGACTTTTCGCGCATCGTCGATACCGTGCCACCCAAGGTGCTGAATTCGATTGCGGCCAAAGCCAGCCTCGATCCCGCCAAGCTGCGCACAACCATGATCGACATGATGAAGTCGCTTACCGATCAGGTGAAGATCGAAAGCTTCGGCATGGACATCGCCAAGGCCGAGTACAAGGAACTGAAAAGCGGTGCGCCCTATGCGCTGATCCCGACCGAAACGGTGATCGCCGCGGGCGACAAGGGCCGCATCCAGCAGAAGTCGCACACACTTGCTCTGCTCGATGACGGCAAATGGTATCTCGTACGCGTCAGCGATCTGCAACAACTGATGATGGTACGTGAAGTCTATCCCGAATTCACGGGCGTGGAATTCCCGCAAGGCTCGATGGAGGTTTTGAAACAATGAGCGCCAATATCGTCGCCCTTCTCTATCTAGCCGCGGGCGTGCTTTTCATCCTGGCCTTGCGCGGGCTCTCCAGCCCGGCGACATCCCGCCAGGGCAATCTCTACGGCATGATCGGCATGACCATCGCGGTCCTGACGACGCTGGCGCAGATCAACAACGATAACCTGTTTACGTGGATCCTGATCGCAGCGGCCATGGGCGCCGGCGCCTTCATCGGCGCCAAGACAGCGCGCGAAATACCGATGACCATGATGCCGGAGCTGGTGGCCGCGTTCCACTCGCTGGTCGGTCTGGCTGCCGTGTTCGTCGCCGCCGGCGCGCTTTATGCGCCCGATGCCTTCGGCATTCTTGCCGATCCGGCAAACCCTTCCGCCGGCATAAAGGGCGCAAGCCTGCTCGAAATGTCGCTTGGCGTTGCCATTGGCGCCATCACCTTCACCGGCTCGGTCATCGCCTTCGCCAAGCTTTCGGGCCGCATGTCGGGCAAGCCGATCATTCTGCCCATGCGTCACGCGATCAACGCCGCACTGGCGCTGACGCTGATCTTCCTCGTCTATCAGTTCTGCCAGTCGGGCGGCTCGGCATGGCTGTTCTGGCTCATCACACTTCTGTCGCTCGCCTTCGGCGTGCTGATCATCATCCCGATCGGCGGCGCCGACATGCCTGTCGTCGTGTCGATGCTCAACTCGTACTCAGGTTGGGCCGCTGCCGGCATCGGCTTCACGCTCGGCAACATTGCGCTCATCATCACGGGTGCACTCGTTGGCTCCTCGGGCGCGATCTTGTCCTACATCATGTGCAAGGGCATGAACCGCCAGTTCCTGTCGGTGATCGCCGGTGGCTTCGGCGGCGAGACGGCAGGCCCAGCCGGCGGCGGAGAACAGAAGCCGGTCAAGCTCGGCTCGGCCGAAGATGCGGCTTATGTCATGAAGAACGCGGGCAAGGTCATCATCGTGCCGGGCTACGGCATGGCGGTGGCGCAAGCCCAGCACGCGCTGCGCGAAATGGCCGATACTCTCAAAAAAGCCGGCGTCGAAGTGAAGTACGCGATCCACCCGGTCGCCGGACGCATGCCCGGCCACATGAACGTGCTGCTCGCCGAGGCCAACGTGCCTTACGATGAAGTGTTCGAACTGGAAGACATTAACAGCGAGTTCAGCCAGGCCGATGCCGTCTACGTCATCGGCGCCAACGACGTCGTCAACCCGGCAGCCGAGGACGACAAGACCTCGCCGATCTACGGCATGCCCGTGCTCCAGGTGTGGAAGTCGGCGACCGTGTTCTTCAACAAGCGCTCGCTCGCCTCCGGTTACGCCGGCATCGACAACCCGGTCTTTTATCGCGACAACACCGTGATGGTCCTGGGCGACGCGAAAAAGATGACGGAAGAAATCGCCAAAGCACTGGCGCACTGAGCCAGCCGTGTCGAACGCTTCAGAAGCCGCCCGTGGGCCGCCGCGGGCGGCTTCTCCGCTTCTGTGATGTTGTCCGGCCACACGGCGGGGCGTTCCGGCATTTCCCGGTACGGCTGAAAGCATGCCAGATGCACCAGCCCTGCTATAACCGCTTCAGTTCTCGAGGGGGTATGTGCCGTGCCGCCGACACCGACGTCTCGCCAGTTCACCGCCGACCTCGATGAAATCGAGGCGCTGGCCTCTGCTCCGGTCGCCGACGCCGCGACCTTGGCCAATAATCTTGCGGCCATCTACGAGCGCGCGGCCAATGCCGAGGTCGGGCAATACGACATCGCCGCCGTCACCAAGATTGCGCCACAGATCATGTACCGGCTGTTCGATCTGCGCATGAATTTGCGCAATCGCCTGGGCGACTTCGGTGTGCGCGGACTGATGACGGCTGAGGTGGTGCAGAGGCTGCGCGACGTGTTCCGCATCCTGCGCTACGTCTCCGACATGGTGGGCGAGATTTCGACCGGCAACGCCCGCGCCGATGGCCATTCGCCGCTCAGCGGATTTTCAGGCAAGAACCACAACACGCTCGTCAACTGGAAGTTCTATGAGCCCGGCAAGGATCATCTGACCTTCCGTTCCGGCGATGTGCTGCTGGTGCGCGGTCAGGCGCATAACTCGGCTGCGATTGCCCGCATCGGCGATGTCGACAGCCAGTTCAGCCACACCGGTGTTGTCTATATCGACAGCTATGGCCGGCATTACATGGTCGAGAGCCTGATCGAAGATGGTGCCGTCATCACGCCGCTCGATGAGGCCTTGAAGCACGGCATCGTCCGTGCCGCACTCTATAGGCATCGCGATGCCTATCTTGCGTCCGTTTCAGCCAAGGCGATCCATGACTACGTCGCCAAGCATCAGGGATTTTTTGCCCGCCCCATCCGCTACGACTTCTCCATGCGGCCTGACGGCGGGCGGCACCTGTTCTGCTCCAAGCTCGTCCGCCTCGCTTACGCCATGGGCAGCGGCGGCGCCTACAAGGTGCCGGCCTACATGACAAAGATGAGTTTTAAGAACCGCGATTTTCTCGATCGCATCGGCGTTAAGACAGCCGAGACCTATGCGCCGGCCGATATCGATCTTGAACCCAATTTCGATCTCGTGTGCGAATGGCAGGACTATCGCGAAACCGCGAACGTGCGCCTGCAGGACTTCACGCTCGATAAGCTGTTCGAGTGGATGGAGACCTACGGATACCGATTCCAGGAAACGACGCTGGTCAAAATCGTGGCTCTGCTTGGCCGGTTTTCATCGACCTGGGTGAAAGGCGCAAAGGATTTGATTTCGTCGGTCGTGCCCAAAGTGCCGATCAACATGCCGAGGAAGACGATCGCCACCGTTGCCATGCTGCACAAGACCGCCGAGCCGATCTATCGCGAATTGCAGCAGCGCGATGCGGCGATGGTGGCGGAAGCCGGCCGGCCGCTGCACGGCAAGGAAGTCTATACGATCCTGGAAGAGATCAGAGCCCGCGACGGTGCCGGGATCGGTTATCTGGCAAGGCCCGCCGTCTGAGTGGCAACTAATTGCCGCCGTTGAGCGCCGCTGATAATTGCGTGCGGATGCGCCACAGCGGTAAAGCGTGGTTGGCCGTATTCAAACCCATCGGGCTGCAGCCACCCTCGACGTGAATGGCGATGAGTTTGCCGCCGTCCGAAATGACGCCCGCGCCAGATGAACCGCCGGATGTCGACGCGGAGTGCAGCAGCCGGTCGCCTGTCATTTCCCTCGGCTGGCCGATGGCGACCTTCTTGTAGAGCCCGGTTGGATGCTGGATGACGGCGACCTCGCCGTCCGCATTGACGTTGCGCGGATAGCGCACGTTCCCGGTGCCGAGCGCATACTGGCCGATCTGCTCCTGCGTCCCGCGAATGCGCAGAATGGCGTAGTCGAGATCGTCGTCCGGTTCGCCACCCGGCGCTACCAGTTCGCGCACGGTGAAGGGGTAGAACGGCCGGTCGGCAAACGGCAGCGGATCGGCGCTGGCGACCGCCGACAGATTTTGCTGGCGATTGAAGTCGGCCACCAAGAACAAAGCAAACTGCTTGGTTGTCACCGTCACTCTACGGCCGCCGCGCTCGTAGCTTGGAAATTCCAGGCCCTCGCCGTTCCAGTGCGCGCGGCTGACACAGTGACCCGCCGTCAGCACGATGTTGCCGCCGATGAGCGTGCCGGAGCACAGGCCCTCATCCTTTCCGGCAAACGACGTGAAACCACCGAGCGAGAAGTTCGTCGCATCGGGATAGCGCGACTGAATGCGGTCCTTGAATACCGCTTCCGCCAGATGCTTGTGGGTGAAGCGGAGCCGCACGGTCGACTTCTGCAATCGCGCGATGTCGTTGGTCTTGAACTTTCCGGATCCGGGAAATTCCTCGACGTCGAACAGCGAGCTGTTGGCGCACACGCTCTCTTTGTTGGCGTAGGCAAGACCGCCAAATACGCCATCGATGATGCTTGCGCTGCCTCCGGATACCGGCGTGTCGGATGCAGCCTGCTTTATTTTCGACGACTTGGCTGTCATTGCCGGCGCCGCGACATCGACGGAGGCGCATCCTGCGACGCTCAGGAGGACCGCGGCGGTCAACGGCCAAGCGATGGTGAACGGCGCGCGAATGCAGCCTTTCCCGCTTCTTTGAACGTGTCGCTCGTTAGCCCGGCGCGCCATGCTGTGCGGCTCCTGATGCTAGCGAACGCCGTAGCGGCCAACGCTGCCGCTGCTGTAATAACCGCCGTAGCTGTCGCCGACCGATTCCTTGCGCTTGCCTCCCTTGGGCGCCGGTGCGGCGACATTCGTCACGCCGTTCTGAACCGCTTTGGCGATGGCGGCGTTCCAGTGTTCGCGAATGCGGCCCAGAGTGCAGTTGTCGGCGTAGCGCTTGACGTCCGCCACGGCATCCACCTCAGACCATCCGGACGTGCCATTGTATTTCTTGTCGAGGTCGACGCGTTCCTTGTAAAGCGCATCGAATACCAGAGCGCGCAACTCGACGGAGTGAGGCGCAAATGCGAATTGTTCCTGATATTCATCGAGAAGCACCTTGGTGATTTCAACGGCGGCGGCGACCTCCGCAATGGCGAGTGTCGACTTCTTGGCGATCTTCATCAATGAAAGCGTCTGGTTCGATGCTGTGAAGAAGCCGCTTTTGGCGACTTCCATCTTGCGGCTGGTCTGTTCGACCGCATCGAAAAATTCGGCACACCGCTGATCGACATAGGACACGCCGACGGTCATGACCTGCCGCGGCGAGCCGCCGATGCGTGTCGATGGATAAAAGTCGTTGGCGTAGTAGTCGGAAAGTTGCGCCCCGCTCGGGATCGCGGCGGTCTCCAGCGCCGCAGCGCTGCAGCCTGCCAGCAAAGCTCCGCTTAGCACGGCAGCTATGAGCTGCCGCGGTACAGATACGCGACGCATGACAAAAGTCCCCCGAAAACAACCTACAAAATCGTGCCACCCCCGCAGCACGTGCACTGGGTATGAAGGTTAGCGAACTTATGCACATCGCGTCCACGCGATTTAGTCCGCAGCGTCATCTAAGTCTCTGGCGCGTGGCGATTAAACCACATTCACCCGCTTCTCATCACCAAATCCAAGCGGCAATTGCTGATTGCGCTGCAGAGCGAATTGGAAAAGAACCAAGCAATCGGTTCTGGAAAGCATCACATGAAATCACTTCTGCAAACGCTGCTGATCATTGGCGTTCTTCTCTATGCCGCCGCGGGCATGGCGATGTACCTGCTGCAAAGAACCTTCATCTATTTTCCCGAGCCGCAGCGCACGGCGCCAGCGGACGCCGATCTGCCGAATGTCGCCGAACGCATCATCGAAACGGCCGACGGAGAAAAGGTGGTGGCCTGGTATGCGCCGGCAAAGCCCGGCCAGCCGACGCTGCTCTATTTTCACGGCAATGGCGGCGCGCTGGAAACGCGCCGCGACCGCATCCGCAAATACATGGATCGCGGTCGTGGCATCCTCATGATGTCCTATCGCGGCTATTCGGGCTCAACCGGCACACCGACCGAAGCGGCGAATGTCGCCGACGCAAAACTCGCCTATGACGTGCTGGTGAAAGAGGGTGTGAACCCAGCCGACATCATCCTCTATGGGGAGTCGCTTGGCTCGGGCGTCGCCGTGCAGGTGGCGCGCGAAAAGCCGGCGCAGGGGCTCATCCTCGACAGTCCATACACCAACCTCGCCGACATCGGCGCTGAGATCTACTGGTGGCTGCCGGTCCGCTGGCTGATGTCGGATACCTACAATAGCCGCCGATACATCGCCGAATTGAAGTTGCCTATTTTCATTCTCCACGGTGCCGAGGATGTGGTTGTCCCGGCCGTCATGGGGCAGGAACTCTTCACGCTGGCGACGGCACCCAAGGAGATCGCTGTCCTGTCAGGCGCCGGTCACAATGACCACTGGCAATTCGGCTCGTTTGAGAAAATCAACGACTGGATCGACCGGTTGCGCTCCGGCGCGATTGCACGATGAACAACGCGCGAGGGCCGGTATGCGTGGAAATAAAAACGGCCCGGGCGAAAGCCACGGGCCGTTTCAATTCATTGCCGGTTGGTTGATCAGCGGCTGCCGAAGCCGCCGCCACCAAAGCCGCTACCGCCACCACCAAAGCCGCCACCGCCGCCGCCCTGGCCGCCGCCGAAGCCGCCACCACCCTGGCCACCGCTATGACCGCCACGGCCCGGACCGCCCTTGCCGCCAGCGCCACGCACCGGAGCCGGCTTCGAAGGGAGAAGGCCCTCGCGCTGCAGCTTCTTGCGGGCCAGCTTGCGGGCGCGGCGGATGGCCTCAGCCTTCTCGCGTGCCTTCTTTTCCGACGGCTTTTCAAAGTGGTTGCGGAGTTTCATCTCCCGGAAGACGCCCTCGCGCTGAAGCTTTTTCTTGAGCGCCTTGAGAGCCTGATCGACGTTGTTGTCGCGAACGAGAACCTGCAAGCGGTTGATTCCTCTAAGGATTCTGATGATCTGAGAAAGCTAAAAAGCACGTCTTCCGGAGACGTATATCACCGGAGTCCGCGCCAATTCTGCCGCTCGTATACCAAAGCGCCCAAGCCTTGGCAATCGGATGCCAAAAGTTACCGGCCTATTGCGGCTTGAACGGGATGCGGCGGTTGACGTGGCCCATCTTGCGGCCGGGGCGTGCTTCCTCCTTGCCATAGTGGTGCAGGTAGGCGCCCGGCTCCTTGGCGATCTTTTGCCAGGCGAGAATGTCGTCGCCGATCAGGTTGATCATCTCTGCGCAGGGTGCGGTCATTCTGGTCGAGCCGAGCGGCCAGCCGGCAATGGCGCGGATGTGCTGTTCGAACTGCGAGGTGTCGCAGCCGTCTTCGGTCCAATGACCCGAATTGTGTACCCGCGGCGCCATTTCATTCACGTACAGGATCTCTTTGCCGTCCTCGTTGACGACAAAGAATTCGATGGCGAACACGCCGACATAATCGAGGGCGCCGGCGAACTTCTGCGCGATGCGCACCGCGTTGTCAGCGGCCGCCGTCGAAAGCCGGGCCGGGGCGATCGACCGGTGCAGGATGTGATTGCGGTGCTCGTTCTCTGTCACCGGAAAGGCGCTGAATTCGCCATCGATGGCGCGAGCGGCGACGACAGACACTTCACGCTCGAAGGTGACGAAACTTTCCAGGATGGACGGCTGATCCTTCATCAAACTCCAGGCCCCTTTGACGTCGGCCTTGTCGAGCAGCTTTGCCTGCCCCTTGCCGTCGTAGCCCATGCGCCGCGTCTTGAGCACGGCCGGCAGGGCGAAGCCGTCGTCGATGCAGCTTTTCAGCTCCTCAGCGGAATCGATCTGGGCGAAGTCGGCGGTCATGGCGCCGAGCTGGCGGGCGAGCGTCTTTTCGTTGATGCGATCCTGAGCGCAGGCGAGTGCCTTGGCCCCGGGCCTTACGGGTACGATTTTATCGATAAATTCGACGGTTCTCGCCGGTACGTTCTCGAACTCGTAGGTGGCGACGTCGATGGCCTTGGCGAACGCGATCAGCGCCGCCTCGTCTTCATATGCTGCAACCGTACGGGCAGCCGCGACATCGAAGGCGGGGCTGTCGGCTTCGGGCGCATAGATGTGCGACTTCAATCCAAGCCGCGCCGCCGCGAGCGCCAGCATACGGCCCAACTGTCCGCCGCCGAGGATGCCGATGGTCGAGCCGGGCGGGAGAGGTGCGGTAGAAGTCGTCATCACGCGTCCTTGGGATGTTCAGCAACCGCCTTCGTATGATGCGCGCGCCAGGCGTCGACACGGGCAGCGAGTTCCGCATCGCCGATCGAAAGAATCTGCGCGGCGAGCAGCCCGGCGTTTTTGGCGCCGGCTTCGCCAATGGCGAGCGTACCGACCGGAACGCCAGCCGGCATCTGCACGATCGAATAGAGGCTGTCCTGGCCCTTGAGCGCCTTCGTCTCCACCGGCACCCCCAGAACGGGAAGCGTCGTCATGGACGCCGTCATGCCCGGCAGGTGCGCCGCGCCGCCGGCGCCGGCGATGATCACCTTGAGGCCGGCCGCCTTAGCACCCTTGGCGTAAGCATAGAGCCGTTCCGGCGTGCGATGCGCCGACACGATCTTGGTTTCGAACGGCACCTTCAATTCGGTCAGGATGTCGGCGGCGCACTTCATTGTCGGCCAGTCCGACTGGCTGCCCATGATAATGCCGACAAGGGGGGTCTCAGTGGCCATCGGTTTTCCGTTCGTTCTGCCAGGAAAACGGGCTGTTTAGTGATTTGGCGGAGGAATGGCAAGGCGTTGAGGCGGCAAAAGCCGTTGTTAACCGGCCAGGTCTGGGAGATTCGCCACCTCAGGATTTCCCGATCAGGCCTTTCACCGTCGCCAGAGTGTCGGCTTCACTGGCCGGTTTGTCCCAGCGGATGCGATGGATGCGAGGAAATCGCATGGCGACGCCGGATTTGTGCCGGGAGGACGGCTGTACGGCATCGAAGGCGACTTCGAACACGAGGCCCGGTTCCACCGCGCGCACGGGCCCGAATGTTTCGGCCGTATGATCGCGAATCCACTTGTCGAGCCGCTTCAGTTCTTCGTCCGTAAAGCCGGAATAGGCCTTGCCGACGGGCACGAGTTCAGGGGCGCCGCTCTGTCCTGGCCGCCAGGCGCCGAATGTATAGTCGGAATAGAACGAGGATCGCTTGCCCGAGCCGCGCTGGGCATACATCAGCACGCAATCAAGCGTCAGCGGCGCGCGCTTCCATTTGAACCACTCGCCTTTGATCCGGCCGGCCTGATAGGCACTGTTGCGCCGCTTGAGCATCAAGCCTTCGATGCCTTCATCGCGGGTTGCAGCCCACAGCCTGCCGAGATCCTCAAAGGTTTCGAATCCGACAAGGGCGGAGACATCAGTCAGCGGCGGATGATGTTTGGCGTGCCAGAGTTCAAGTTGTGCCCGGCGCGCGGCAAAGGGAAGGGCGCGAATGTCGTCCGCGCCATCGAACAGCAGATCATAGAGCCGCACGTGCGCCGGATAGTCTTTGAGCATTTTGGCCGTCACCGTCTTGCGGTTGAGCCTCTGCTGCAGATCGTTGAAAGGAGCGAGCACGCCGACCCGCATCACCAGCAACTCGCCATCGACGACGCAGTCATGAGCGAGAAAGGCCGAACGGATTTCCGGAAAGGATGCTGAAATGTCGTCTCCCTGGCGGGAGAAGATGCGCACGTCGCCCTGACGCGCAGCGATCTGGACACGAATGCCGTCCCACTTCCATTCGGCCAGAAAATCTTCAGGCATCATCCGTGCCCAATCCTCATCCTCGATCGGATGAGCAAGCATCACGGGGCGGAACACAGGCTTTTGACCAGGATCGGGCTTTTGCGCGCTACCGTCGAGCCATTGGAACAGATCAACATAGGGTGGTTCGAGCGCGTGCCAGATTTCTTCGATCTCGGACACGTCCTTTCCGAAGGCTTCGGCCACGGCCGTGCGGGCGAGTCGCGCCGACACGCCGACGCGCGGCGCCCCGCCAATCAATTTCAAAAGCGCCCACCGGCCAGACGGGTCGAGCGTGTCGAGCAATCGCCCGAGCCGTTCGGTCTTTTCCGCGATCGTCCCAATGGACATGTCGGCGATGACGGCATCGAGCGTGGCCGGTGCAGCGTTGGTTCTGCGCTCTGGCCAGAGCAGGGCCACCGTTTCCGCCGTATCGCCCACATAGTCGCGCGAAAGCTTATAGAGCACGGGGTCGATGAAGCGGCTCGTCAGCCCGGCCAACATTTTTCTGAGCGGCAGGCGCAGCGGTACGCCATCGGTCAGCGCGGCGAGCGCCCAGCCGCGATCGGGATCAGGCGTCGAATGGAAATAGCGCGCCAGCAACGCCAGCTTGCGCGTCCGGCTTTGCGTGTAGACGAGCCCATCAAGGAGCGCGGCGAAAGCCTGCATCGCTATTCCGCCTCTTCGTCGCGGCCGACGAGGGCCAGTGCGCGGGCTCTTCGGCCCTTCGTCGCCAGATGATGGACGAGGGCATCGTCGCGTCCATGTGTCACCCACACATCATCGGCCCCGGTCTCCTCGATCGTCGTGATCAGCTCGGGCCAATCGGCGTGATCGGAAATGACGAGTGGCAGTTCGATGCCATATTGCCGCGCCCGGCCGCGAACGCGCATCCATCCGCTCGCAAATGACGTGACGGGATCGCCGAACCGGCGAGCCCAGCGATCGTTCAACGCCGAGGGCGGGCAGAGCACGATGCCGCCCGTCATGTCCTTGGCATCGGCATCGGTTGCGGGACGGATGTCGCCCAGTTCAATCCCGAACCGCTGATAGAGTTCGCTGAGCGCCAAATGCGCGCCGTGCAGATAGATGGGCTTGTCGTATCCCGCCTCGCGGACGAGCTTGATGACGCGCTGGCACTTGCCAAGGCCATAAGCGCTGATCAGGTGCGTGCGCTCGCCCTCCGCCGCCATGGAGGCCAGGAGACGCTGCACTTCATGCTCAGCCTTCTCATGGCGGAAAACGGGGAGCGCAAACGTTGCTTCGGTGACGAACACGTCGCAGGCGACGAGTTCAAACGGCGCGCAGGTCGGATCTCTTGCACGCTTGTAGTCGCCTGAGATGACAGCGCGCCTGCCAGCCCAATCGAGCACGACTTGAGCTGAACCCAGAATATGCCCGGCAGGCACGAGCGTAACGCCGACGCCATTGATCGTGCGCCGCTTGCCATAGCTGACGCCGTCGAACGCTCCGGCGCACGCTTCGCCATACCTCACCTTCATGATGGCGATTGTCTCTGGCGTAGCGAGCACAGCGCCGTGGCCCGCGCGGGCATGATCGGAATGGCCGTGCGTGATCACGGCCTTGTCGACGCTGCGTGAAGGGTCGACGTAGAAAGCGCCCGGCTCGCAATAGAGGCCGGCGGGTGTCGGATAAAGCCAAGTGTCAACGGCAGGACGGGACATGAACAAACTACGTTGCGCCGCCGCGGGACGGCCAGCGGTTCGAGAGTGGTTTCAGGACATGAGGTTCAAGACGCCCGCCGGGCGGTCTCAAATCAAGCGATGATGTCGGGCAGGAGCTTGTCTTCGACCGAGGTAATCTGGTCCTTGAGAACGAGCTTCTTTTTCTTCAAGCGCTTGATCAACAGCTGGTCAGCGGACGGGTTTTGTTCAAGAGACACGATTTCGTCGTCGAGCATTCGATGCTCGGCGCGCAACTTAACTAACTGTTCTCTAAGCTCGCGTTCGTCGCGACGCTGCATCGGTGAGCCTACCCCGTTCTGGCCACTCGCGGCGGTTGTCAACCATTCGCCGCCCGATGGCAACTGTACAGTGATATCGGCCCAAAAACCAAGCGTAACTTACTGAAACAATGAGACAAAACTTTGCGGTTTCAGGTTGGGTCCGCAGGCAACGGATTGGCAATCAGGTTCGTAATCAAATTGTCATGTGACCGGCCTCCAGGCGTTGGCAAATCGCGATCGGTGTGGCAGCATCATCACGTCTGCAACCCTTCGAAGGAGGATTATGATGGCGATTGCGTCTCATCTTGCAGAGCTCGCAGAAAAGCACCGGCTTCTCGATCAGCGGATCGAAGAAGCCATTTCCAGCCCCGGTACGGACGACGCCGAAATCCGGCGACTGAAACAAGAAAAGCTCAAACTGAAAGACGAGATGGAGCGCCTCAGCAAGGCGACGCGGCACTAGCAACCCAGCCGACAACCGCTGGAAATCAATGGAATTTTGAAGACCCCGCCCGCGGCAGCAGATGCCGCCCGGCGGGGTCTTTGCATTTTGGCGGGGGGGCATCGGCCAAGCCCGGTTGCTGTAGCCCAGCAGCCACGCTCCGCTAACGCCCTGATTTTGTACAGACTTCAGCACAATTGCGCCACCAAGGCCGTTGACGCTTGCTGCTTATGCAAGTCGTCTGGCCCTCAACTCGATCTTTAAAGGATGCGCGCATCTGGCAGATCGGTGCGCTCGCCGCGCTGCTGGCCTTCGGGATTGCCCGGTTGGGCTTCGGCCAGGACGTGACGAACATCGCTGCCATCCTTGCTGCCGCGCTCCTGACCCAGGCGGTCTTGAGTTGGGCATTCGCGCTTGAGCGCTTCGATCCGTTGAGCCCCATCATCACGTCGCTCTCGCTCAGCATTCTGTTGCGCGCCAACGGGCCGGAATTGCTGGCGTTGGCCGCGGCCGCGGCGATGGCGTCGAAATTTCTGATCCGCATTTACGGCAAGCACGTCTTCAATCCAGCGAACTTCGCAATCGTGTTGGCGCTCGCAAGCGGAGAGGCGTGGATCTCGCCGGCTCAGTGGGGCAGCGCCGCGTGGTCGGCGTTTCTGTTCGCGAGCCTTGCCATTCTCGTCTTGAGCCGCGCCAAGCGCGCCGATATCGCAATCGCGTTTCTGCTGGATTTTGCGGGCTTCGCGTTTGCGCGCGCGGGCTATCTGGGCGACCCGCTGGCGATCCCACTGAAGCAGCTGCAGTCGGGCGCTGTGCTGCTGTTCGCGTTCTTCATGATCTCCGATCCCAAAACCACGCCGGACAAGAGGGGCGCGCGTATCCTCTACGCCGTGCTCGTCGCGGCCTTCGCTCATTATCTCGTCTTCTGGCGCTACATCCCCGAGGGGCTGATGTACGCGCTGTTCTTCCTCTCGCCCCTCGTCCCCCTGATGGATCGCATCCGGCCAATCTCCAAGGAGCATCGCTTCTCCTGGGCGCGGCCCACCGTTTAACCGTGGAGTGTAAAGACATGCTGAAACGTCTGTCTCTCGCCGCCGCTGTTCTGTTCGTCCTGCCGGTCGCGCAGGCCGAGGCGTTCTGCGGCTTCTATGTCGCCAAGGCCGATACTGCGCTCTTCAATAAAGCGTCGAAGGTCGTCGTCGCGCGACAGGACGAGAAGACGGTCGTCACCATGGCCAGCGACTATCAGGGTGATCCGCAAGAGTTCGCTGTGGTCATTCCGGTGCCGGTAGTCATCACGAAAGAGCAGATCCACATCACCGATAATGCGCTGGTCGATCATCTCGACGCCTACTCGGCGCCACGGCTTGTCGAATATCACGACCCCGATCCCTGCGCGCCGGTGGTGGCGTTTGAGACGGCGGCGGCGGGAAATTTGCGTATGGCCGCCGCAATGCCGGACGCAAAAGCACGCCGCGCCGATGCGTTGGGCGTCAAGATCGAGGCCGAATACACGGTCGGCGAATATGACATTCAGATTCTCTCCGCCAATGAGAGCGACGGGCTGGAAATCTATCTCAATGAGAGCGGCTACAATCTGCCCAAGGGCGCCGCGCCCGTACTCGGCAGCTACGTCAAGCAGGGCATGAAGTTCTTCGTTGCCAAGGTGAACCTCAAAGAGCGCGACAAGCTCGGCTTCAAGTACCTGCGTCCCATCCAGGTCGCTTATGAGACCGGAAAATTCATGCTGCCGATCCGGCTCGGCACCGTCAATGCGGAGGGTGAGCAGGAGCTTTTCATTTTCATGCTGACCGAAAAGGGCCGGGTTGAAACGACCAACTACCGAACGATCGAAATCCCCTCGAACGCCAACGTGCCTTTGTTCACGAAAACCGAGTTCGGCTCGTTCTACAAGGCGATGTTCGACCGGCAGGTGAAGAAGGATGGCATGAAGGCCGTCTATCTCGAATATGCCTGGAACATGGCGTGGTGCGATCCCTGCGCCGCCGATCCGATCCCTAACGACAAGCTCGTGGAACTTGGCGCATTCTGGATCGCTGACAACGCGGGCGCCTCACAGCGGCGCATGAGGCCGCGGCCGCAGAACGTGTTCATTACCCGCTTGCATGTGCGCTACGACCGTGAACACTTTCCCGAAGATCTGATGTTCCACGAGACGGCGAATGCGGAGAATTTCCAGGGCCGCTACATCCTGCGCCATCCCTATGCGGGTGAAGCCAGGTGCGAAGCGGCAAAGGGATATCGCAAAGAGCTTGCGCAACGCTTCAAGCAGGAAGCGCAGACGCTTGCTGATCTGACCGGCTGGGAAATGAGCGAGATCCGCACCAAGATGGCCAAGGCGGGCCAGCCTGTCGATCCTGAAAATGAGCCGCTCGGCGACGGCAAGGCCTGGTATCAGAAGATGTGGGACAGCAAGTAAAAGGCCGCTTCGGCTCGAGCGCGGTCCGCAAGCCGTTTTGCGCATGGTGCGTCCGTAAGAGCGATCATGTTTCTCTGGACATCGGCAGTGCGACTGGGAATGCTCACCAGGATCAGCGGACGTTGGCCGGCGCGCCAAAGTCGGCGCCTTCTTTGAGACCTTGGAGACTGCCATGAAATGCGTGAAGCTCACCGCACCAGGCGGGCTGGATAAGCTCGCCGCCGCCGATATGAGCGATCCTGGAGCGCCCGGCAAAGGCGAAATCCGAGTGCGGCTTCACGCTACCTCGCTCAACTACCACGATTACGCCGTTGCCAAGGGCGTCATCCCGACTGCCGACGGGCGCATTCTGATGTCCGACGGCGCCGGTGTCGTCGAAGCGGTGGGCGAGGGCGTCTCCGAGTTCAAGGCAGGAGACAATGTTGTCTCCTGCTTCTTTCCCTATTGGATGGACGGCGCTCCCCCGCACGGCAATTTCTCCCACGTTCCTGGTGACGGGATCGACGGTTATGCGCGCGAGATCATCGTCACGCCGGCGACGTGGTTCACGCACGCGCCCAAGGGCTGGTCACATCTGGAGTCAGCAACGCTCACCTGCGCCGGGCTCACCGCGTGGCGCGCGCTCGCCGTCGAAGGCAACCTAAAGGCAGGCGACAGCGTGTTGATCCTCGGCACCGGCGGCGTTGCGATCTTCGCGCTTCAGTTCGCCAAGATGATGGGCGCGACCGCGATCATCACCTCGTCGTCGGACGCCAAGCTCGAACGCGCCAAGACAATGGGCGCCGATCATACGATCAACTACAAGAGTGAGGCCAAGTGGGGCGATGCGGTGCGCAAGTGGACCGGCGGGCGCGGTGTCGATCACGTGCTCGAGATCGGCGGACCGGGCACGCTGCCGCAATCGATTCAGGCCTGCCGCATCGGCGGACATATTTCGCTGATCGGCATATTGACCGGAACGGCCGGTGCCGTGCCTACGCTCGCCATGATGGCCAAACAGATTCGTCTGATCGGCATCATCGTCGGCAGCCGCCGTCACCAACAGGAGTTGATCCGCGCGCTCAATGCCAACACGGTCAAGCCCGTGATCGACAAGACCTTTCCGCTTTCAGGGCTTGCCGATGCTTTCCGCTACGAGGAAGGCGCGCAGCACTTCGGCAAGATCTGCGTCGAGATTTGACGGCGGCCTGTTGCAACGTCTGCGGGTTGTGAACGCACTCAGACGCGCAATCGGTAGCGCAAAGTGCTCCGTTGACAGGGTTAAAGCGGCGTGGCTCAGTCGCCCCATGCCGCGGCCCGCAGCGCGAGCCGGAAATGTTGGGGAGCTTCTCATGTTCAGTTCAAAGAAAGTCGTGATGCTCACCGCCGCCACGGTGGTTGCGATTGCTGCAGGGACGAGCGCAGCGTCCGCTGCCAAGAAATGGCGCGAGATCGATGGATGCTTCCCTGCCGTTGAAGGTTCCGCGACCGCAACCGGCATCTTCGGCCAGGGCAGCGCGAAAGCGCGCGTTGCCGCTCGTCTCGATTGGGAAAGGAACGCGGCCAACGCCTACGGCCCGGAATACGCAAGCCTTGGACTCGCCCGCCGCGTTCAGTGGGATTGCAAGCGCGGCGCCGTGCTGCGCGCCAAGTGCGTCGTCACCGCCGAACCCTGCGGGGCAAGGATCAGGGGGTAGTTTCTGTATCGCGACTTGCGGTTGGCGACTCTAGTAAAGCAGAGCTTACCGTAAAATCTGATGCCGCTTCGTGGCGTATGCGAAGTGTGTCTGCTTTGGGCCAAGAGGAGACTCATGCGGCGCAGCAATCGTCGCGCAGCACAAAATCCCGTCTGTACACTAGCGGGCGTTGTTCGGTCCGCGTGCGGACCGTCCGGTGCTTACCAGCCATCAGTTCGGTGATCGGGCTTGTCGAGCCGCTTTGTATCCTGTAGCCAAACGTCGATAGCGGTCTTGCTGTTTCCTTTTGTGAATTGCGTTCGCCGCCAGAGAAGGGTCGAATGCCATGCGGCGATATAGAAAAACACCCAAGCACGGTGATCGAGTGGCGTATAGCACCGTAGAAGGCGACTTCGACGCGGTGTTCCACGCACCACATTATCCAGAGTTCACACTCCAAAATGCAATCTGCAAGAGGTCTTCAGGTTATCAGGCTCGTACGGGTCATGTGTTGCTCGCGCGAATGAGGGTCCTCTCGCATGCACAAGACCCGAATTGAGCTGCGCGTCGAGAACGCCCATGTATGCGATTTCTGAGTCGCTTCGGATGCTGAGCCAGATAAGAATTAGTCTCGGATGCTAGGAATGAGCCACGTGACCAGTTCGTCGGAGCTTTCGACTGCGTCGAGGTTCGGCAAAGACGTTGCCGCGACATGATCCCAAACAACTGGGCTTGAGGCTAGCAAATTGTCGACAAACTCCATCGGCGGCATTCTGTTCGGACGTGTCCAGGTTGTGAGGTCTTCGCGAACCAGACGTCGGTTAGCCCGCTCCATCGCTTCCTCTGGGTCGGGATCTACAGCAAGGAGCGTGGCGAGCCGGGTGGCGATCTGATCAAGTCGCCATTGGGTGATATCTTTCTGAATAGGCTTTCGAAGACCCTTCGGCGGATTCTTTTTCTTCAGCCGTTTCAGTTCGCGGAGTAGCGTTTCCCCTGCCTCGACTGACGAGTCTACGCCACTGCGAGCGCCCTTTCGCTCGATCGCAGCGACGATGCGCTTCCTGTTGTCGATCGGCTCGCAGTGGAATCCGAGAAAGGGTATCGGGATGCGTGCCGGATCGAAGCCCTTAGTCGCGGTAGACACCAAGCTCCCGTGGCGCACCGCCTCATGAGCTTCGCCTCTAACCCAGTACGACGCTGCAGCTGCATCGGACCAGATGACGACTACAGCATTGGCTCGTTCTAGCTCATCGCGGATCACGTCATGAAAATTGTCGCCTGCGTATAGTTCGAAGTCCCACCACACTCTAAAGCCGCGTTCTGATAGATAGTCCGCGAGCGCCTCTGCGACCTCGCGATCGTTCCGTGCGTAGGAAATGAACACGTCAGCCATGCCGCCCACCTCTGCGCGCCATTAACGACAGCAGCATTGTCACGCTCTCGGACTTTCGCAAGTGAGCCCCGGCAGATCACACCAGCGTCCTTCTTGTGCGTTGTGATATTGATCACCTCGTGCTGTGACAAGGCCTCGATCATGCCGCGGCGCGACAACTGCGCATCGGTTATGCTGCAACCGCTCAGGACCGCTCCGGGTCAATTGCGGACCGGAGCCCCCCACCCTCACGCCTCCTTCGCCATGTCCCGCAGCTTGAATTTCTGGATCTTGCCGGTCGAGGTTTTCGGCACTTCGGCGAACACGACGTGACGGGGCACCTTGAAGCGGGCAAGGCCCTGGCGGCACCACTCGATCATTTCATCGGCCGTTGCCTTCATGCCGGGCTTGAGTTCGACGAACGCGCAGGGTGTCTCACCCCACTTGTCGTCCGGTTTTGCCACCACGGCGCAGAACGCGACGGCCGGGTGCTTGTAGAGCACGTCCTCGACCTCGATCGATGAGATGTTCTCGCCGCCCGAGATGATGATGTCTTTCGAGCGGTCCTTGAGCTGAATGTAACCGTCCGGGTGCAGCACGCCCAGATCGCCGGAATGAAACCAGTCCCCGGCGAAGGCCTCATCCGTTGCTTTGGGGTTCTTTAGATAGCCTTTCATGACGATGTTGCCGCGGAACATGACTTCGCCCAGCGTTTCGCCGTCGGCGGGCACGCGCGTCATCGTTTCCGGGTCCATCACCGTCAGACCTTCGAGCGCCACGTAGCGCACGCCCTGGCGGATCTTCTTGGCGTTGCGCTCCTCCTTCGGCAGTTCGTCCCAGCTGGCGTCCCACTCGTTGATGGTCGCCGGACCATAGGTCTCGGTCAGCCCATAGAGGTGGGTGAGCTTGAAGCCCGCGTCGGTCATGTCGGACAGGACCTGCGCCGGCGGCGGGGCGGCGGCGTGATTGAAGGCCACGACCTGCGGGATGGTGCGCCTTTCGTTGGGCGCGGCGTTGAGCAGCGTCGCCATGACGATCGGCGCGCCGGAGAGATGCGTCACGCCGTGCTCGACGATTGAGTCATACATCGCCTTGGCCCGCACCCAGCGGAGGCACACGTGAGTGCCCGCGACGGCAGAGAGCGACCAGGGGAAGCACCAGCCGTTGCAGTGGAACATCGGCAGCGTCCACAGATAGACGGGATGCTGGCCCATGCCCGTGGCGATGGTGTTGGCGTAGCACATCAGCGCCGCGCCGCGGTGGTGATAGACGACGCCTTTGGGGTTGCCGGTGGTGCCCGAGGTGTAGTTGAGCGTGATCGCGTCCCACTCGTCCTTGGGCCAGCGCCATTTGAAATTGGGATCGCCCTTGCCGACGAATTCCTCGTAGTCGAGGTACGACATCGGCTCGCCAGTCTGGGGAAATTCCAGGTCGTTGTAGTCGATGATGAGCGGCTTCACCTTGGCTTTGGAAAGCGCCTCAGCAATCGTCGCCGAGAACTCACGGTCGGTGATCAGCACCTTGGTGTTGGCGTGATCGAGCTGAAAGGCGATGATGGCCGCGTCGAGCCGCGTGTTGATGGTGTGCAGCACCGCACCGGTCATCGGTACGCCGAAGTGGCATTCGAGCATCGCCGGGGTGTTGGCGAGCATCACCGATACGGTATCGCCGGTGCCGATGTAGCGCATGGCCAGCGCCGAGCCCAGACGCCGGCAACTGTCGTAGAACTCTTCATAGCTGATGCGCGAGCGGCCGTGGATGATGGCGGTGTGGCGCGGGTAGACGGCGGCGGCGCGCTCCAGAAACGACAGGGGGGTGAGGGGCACATAGTTGGCCGCCGTCTTGCCGAGGTTCTGGTCGTAAGGATTTGCAAACATTTCGTCTCGCCGTCCCGTTTCGGTGATGTGTCAGGTGACGCTAGCCAATGGCGCCGCCGCTCGCAACGCCCCCTTATCACGGGTTAACGTGCCTGAAAGGCGGCCTTTTGGCGGAGAACCGGAGCCCTGGTTCACCCTAAAATTACCCTCTGCGACTAGGCTTTTGCGGCGTTGGGGAGTGCATGTACATGCGTCGCAGTGTTTTACTTGCGTTGTTTGCCGCCGCTTTGGCGGCGCTGCCGTTCGCCTTTGCGACGTACCGGGCGCTTCTTCTGCCGAATGGCGATTGGGTCGGCCCCACGGGCAATCACTTCGGGCTCGATTTCGTCAACTTCTGGTCGGCTGGCCGGCTGGTGCTCGAAGGGCTGGTCGACAAGGGCTATGATCCGCAGGCTTACAAAGCGCTGCTTCAAGGCTGGTTCGCACCGGCGACGGGCTTCACCAATCTCTCCTATCCGCCAAGCCTGCTGCCGTGGCTCGCGCCGCTGGCTCTGATCCCATTCCTTGCTGCCTATGTCCTGTGGTCCGCCGCCGGCGTCGGTACGTTCGTTGCGGCAGCAATCGGCCGCACTCCGCAAAAGAGCGACTGGCCGCTCGTGCTGGCCCTCGTCATCTCGCCGGTCGTCATTTCCAACATCGTGTTCGGTCAGATCGCGCTATTGGTGACGGGGCTGTTCATCGCCGCCATGCGTCTCATGCCGGCACGGCCGGTCCTCGCCGGCGTGCTCATCGGCTGCATGACGGTGAAGCCGCAGCTCGGCCTGTTGATCCCGGTGTTCCTGTTGGCACTTGGTGCCTGGCGAACGATTGCGGCGGCCGGCGTGACGACTGCGGCGCTGGGCGCCATTTCCATCGCTCTGTTTGGCATCGAGCCGTGGCGGGCCTATTTGACCGATACGGCCGGGCTGCAGTGGTCTTATATCCTGGCCATGAACGATTTCTACGCCATCCACATGACGACGCCCTATGCGGCGCTGTGGACGGTCGGCGTGCCGGTCAAGACGGCGCTCTCCGGCCAGTGGCTTGCGTCGGCGGCGATCATCGTCATCACCGTGCTGGTCGCCCGCTCCAAGGCCGATTGGGCGTTGAAGGTATCAGTGCTGGCGATGGGATCGGTGATGGTCGTGCCCTATTCGCTGGCGCATGATCTCGCCATGCCGCTGGCGGCCTTGGTCTGGTGGTTCAGCGTCCGCACGGACGAGCCGCCGCCGCTCGAAACCGGCCTCCTTGGACTGCTGTGGATGCTGCCGTTCCCGCTCACGTTCCTGGTCCAGGCGATGGGTCTTCCGGTGACGGAAATCGTGATGATCGCCCTCTATTCGGCACTGACCGTGCGTGCGATGGCTCCCGAACGCGTGAAAAACCCGCCGGCGCTGGCACCGGCGGGCTCGTAATCCCGTTTATATGCGGGGAGAAGAACCTTACTCCTCGTCGGCCTCGTCCTTCTTTTCCGACGACATGCCCTTGAGCTTTTCGAGCATACGGCGCTGCTCTTCTTCGGGTGACACTTCGGCCGCCTCTTCGGCAACCTTGGGTACGATGATCTCGGCCGTCGTGGTCGCGGCGGCCGGAGCCGTTGTCTCGGCGGTGGATAGCAGCGTGCCGGCCTTTTCTTGTCCCTTCTCACTTTCCTTGCGCTCGCGTTCCAGACGCCGCGCCGCCTTCTTCACTTCAGCGTCGAGGTCGATCTGCGAGCACAGGCCCAGCGTCACCGGGTCCTGCGGCGTCAGGTTGGGACTGTTCCAGTGGGTGCGATCGCGGATCTGGGTAATGGTCGGCTTGGTGGTGCCGACCAGTCGCATCAGTTGGCTGTCCTTCAATTCGGGATGGTTGCGCATCAGCCAGAGCACGGCGTTCGGCCGGTCGTGGCGGCGCGAGACGGGCGTGTAGCGCGGGCCTTTGCGTGATTGCGTCGAGGCCGGCAGCTCGACCTTGCTCTCGGCGAGTTTCAGCTTGTGGCCATGGTCCTTCTCGCCGCGCGCGATTTCCTCGCGCGTCAGCTGTCCGGAGGTGACCGGATCGAGCCCCTTGATGCCCTGGGCGACGTCGCCGTCGGCGATGCCTTTGACCTCCAGGGGGTGGAGCCCGCAGAACTCGGCGATCTGATCGAAGGACAGGCCCGTGTTCTCGACCAGCCAAACGGCGGTGGCCTTGGGCATCAGAGGTCTGCGGTCGCTCATGATAGTCTTCTCCAGCTTTCGCGCCGTGGGTGCGAAAGGCAACTCTGAATTGAAAATGGGGATTGGCACCTCTTAGCGCTGTTGGTGGCGCGGCGCAACGGTGAACTGCGACAATTCGGCAGGCCAAAGGCCGCGGCAGCCGCCATTTGGCTCTTTCCTTGCGGGCGGAAGATGTCACAGCTAGTGTCCGCCGGCTGCCGGATTGGGGGGCTCCACCCTGCGGCCGCGCAGTGGAAATGCGAGACGACGGGACAAGGAAACATGCTGCCAACAGCCGGCCAGGCCAAGTATTTTGAGGATCTCGAGGTCGGTCAGGAGGCCTCCATGTCGCGCACCGTTTCGGAGGCCGACATCGTCGCCTACGCGGCGCTATCGGGCGATTACAATCCGGTGCACCTCGATCCCGAGTATGCCTCGCGGACGATCTTCAAGGAGCGCATCGCCCATGGAATTCTGGCCGCCGGCTATATCTCGGCGCTGTTCGGCATGAAGCTACCGGGCCCGGGCTCGATTTACATCTCGCAGACGTTGAGCTTCCGCGCTCCCGTCAAGATCGACGACAAGGTCGAATCCAAGGTCACGCTCATCGAGCTCATTCCTGAGAAGAAGCGCGCGCGGTTCGACTGCACCTGCACCGTCAACGGCAAACCGGTGCTGACGGGCGAAGCGGTGCTGATGGTGCCGAGCCGCTCCGCATAACGCACCCCGCGCAAGAGAAGGCGCTTTGCTCATGATGGTCGTTCATGGCCACACCCATGTTCCGATCAATGCCCGTGGCGCCGTGATCGCTATCGGCAATTTCGACGGTGTGCATCGCGGCCATCAGGCGCTGCTCAAGGAAGCGGTGAACAAGGCCAAGGCGCTGTCGAAGGCCTCGGCCGCCATGGTGTTCGAGCCGCATCCGCGCGAGTTTTTCCAGCCTGACGAAGTTCACTTCCGCCTGACGCCGCTGACGGCCAAGCTCGAACTTTTCGAGCAGTTGGGCCTGAAAGTAACGTTCGTCGAGCACTTCGATCAACACCTCGCCGGCATGACGGCGCGCGAGTTCATAGAGCGGGTGCTGGTCGCCGGTTATGGCGTCGCCCACGTCATCATCGGCTACGATTTCTTTTTCGGCCACAAGCGCGGCGGCAATCCGGAAGTGATGATCGCTGCGGGTGAGGAGATGGGTTTCGGCGTCACGATCGTACCGCCGGTGGCGGAGGCGGGCGAAGTGTTCGCCTCATCGTCGGTACGCCTGCATCTGGCGCAGGGCGACGTCAAGGGCGCGGCGCATATGCTGGGCCGGCCGTGGCACGTCACGGGCAAGGTTGTTGGCGGCGCCAAGATCGGCACCGGCATGGGCTTTCCCACTGCCAACGTCGCAATGCCCAAAGGTACGAGCCTCGGCCACGGCATCTACGCGGTACGCGCCCACGTCGATGACCGCACATTCGATGCCGCGGCTTATCTCGGCACCCGGCCGACGTTCGACGACGGCATGCCGGTCCTGGAAGTGTTCCTTTTCGACTTCGCCGAAGATATCTACGGCAAGGACATGCGCGTCGAGTTCATCGATTTCATCCGCGGCGACCGAAAGTTCCACTCGGTCGACGCGCTGGTCGCGCAGATGAACGAGGACGTGGCCAAGGCGAAGACGGTACTGGCGAAGGGGTAATTTCCCTCTCCCGGTAAAGAACGGGTGGAGGGGATGACTTCCTTGGGGCGCGGTTGCTAGAACGCGGCTGACGAATTCAGACAACGAAAGATCACGTGATGTCGAAAGACACGAAAGCAGGCGGCAAGGACAAGGGCGATGCGGGCGGCCAAGGCGCGGCGGACTCAGCGAGCGCTGAAGGTGGCCGCGACTGGTCGAAGACGCTTTATCTACCGCAGACCGATTTTCCAATGCGCGCTGGCCTCCCCGAGATGGAGCCCAAGCTTCTGAAGCGCTGGGACGAAATCGGCCTTTACAAGAAGCTGCGCGAGCAGTCGCGCGGCCGCACCAAGTTCGTGCTGCATGATGGCCCGCCCTACGCCAACGGCAACATCCACATCGGACATGCGCTGAATAAGATCCTCAAGGACCTCGTGGTCAAGTCGCAGCAGATGCTCGGGCACGATTCCAACTACGTGCCGGGCTGGGATTGCCACGGCCTGCCGATCGAGTGGAAGATCGAGGAGCAGTATCGCGCCAAGGGTGCCGAGAAGCCGAACTTCGCCGATCCCAAAGCCATCAACGCGTTTCGCGACGAGTGCCGCAAGTTCGCGGAAAAGTGGGTGGCCGTGCAGCGCGAGGAGTTTAAGCGCTTGGGCGTCGTCGGCGATTGGGACAATCCCTATCTCACCATGGCCTATCGCGCCGAGGCGATCATCGCCCGCGAGCTGATGAAGTTTGCCGACAATGGGCTTTTGTATCGCGGCTCCAAGCCGGTGATGTGGAGCGTCGTCGAAAAAACAGCGCTGGCCGAAGCCGAGGTCGAGTACCAGGACTACCAGAGTGATACGATCTGGGTGAAGTTTCCGGTGAAGTTTGCTGTCGTATCGGGGAAATCCGAGACATTACCGGCTCGGCGCGAACATTTGAGCGCGATCAATAGTGCAAGCGTACTAATTTGGACGACAACGCCTTGGACGCTGCCGGGCAATCGAGCGATCAGTTTTTCGTCGAGGATCGCTTATGGAATTTACGAAGTCACCAAAGCACCAGATGGTAACTGGGCCAAAGCTGGTGATCGCTATATCTTGGCCGATAAGTTGGTCGACGACGTAATGAAGTCGGCCAAGGTGGAGGAATGGGAGAAAGTCTGCTCGCTCGATTCGGGCATACTTTCCGATATCAGCTGTTCTCATCCTCTTGCAACGTTAGGGTATGATTTTTTCATTCCCCTCCTCGATGGCGATCACGTCACCGACGATACCGGCACGGGCTTCGTCCACACCGCGCCGGGCCACGGCGCCGACGACTACATTATCTGGATGGCAAACCAGAAGGCGCTGCGCGATCGCGGCATCGACACCGCCATCCCCTTCACCGTCGATGCCGATGGCGTGCTGACCAAGGACGCGCCGGGCTTCACGGGCAAGCGCGTGCTTAAAGAAAACGGCGACAAGGGCGATGCCAACGACGCTGTCATCAAGGCTTTGGCCGACGCCGGCAACATCATCGCGCGCGGCCGCCTGAAGCATCAGTATCCGCACTCCTGGCGGTCGAAGAAGCCGGTCATCTTCCGCAACACGCCGCAGTGGTTCATCAGTATGGACTCTGCGTTTACGCTCGCCGACTCTCCTCCGTCGAGCCGGCCGGCGAGCGCGGAGCGCCAGAATTCGTTGCGAAAATTGGCCCTCGAACAGATCAAAAAGACCGAGTGGGTGCCGGCGATCGGCGAAAACCGCATCAACGGCATGATCGCCAACCGGCCCGATTGGGTGATCTCGCGCCAGCGCGCCTGGGGCGTGCCGATCACCGTGTTCGTCTGCAAGGCCGATCACGGTAGCCACAAGGAAGGCGAGATCCTGCACGACGCAGCCGTGAAAGAAGCGATCTTCGCCGCCTTCGAGGCCGAAGGCGCGGACGCCTGGTTCGCGGAAGGCGCGGCTGCTCGCTTCTTGAAGGCCAGCAAGGACAAACTCGATCCGTCGAAGTGGGAGCAGGTGAAAGACGTCTGCGACGTCTGGTTCGATTCCGGCTCAACGCACGCCTTCGTGCTCGAAGATCCGGAAGCCTTCCCCGGCCTCAAGGGCATCTCACGCAAGGGACACGTGAAAGGCGGGCAGGACCGCGTCATGTACCTTGAAGGTTCGGACCAGCATCGCGGCTGGTTCCATTCCTCGCTGCTCGAATCCTGCGGCACGCGCGGCATCGCGCCTTACGACGTGGTCCTGACCCACGGCTTCATCCTCGATGAAAAAGGGGATGAGAAGATGTCGAAGTCGAAGGGTAACGTGCTCTCGCCGCAAGACGTGATGAAGCAGTTCGGCGCCGATATCCTGCGCCTGTGGGTGGCCTCGTCGGACACGACCAACGATATCCGCTTCGGCACCGGCATCGTGCAGAGCGCATCCGAATCCTACCGCAAGCTGCGCAACACCATCCGCTGGATGCTGGGTGCGCTCGCTCACTTCAAGAAAAGCGATGCTGTCGACATCAAGGACATGGGGCCGTTCGAACTCGAGCGGTTGATGCTGCACCGGCTGGCGGAGATCGATCACGACATCCGCAAGGCCTATGAGGATTACGACTACCGCAAAGTCGTCGCCGTTCTGACGCAGTTCATGAACACGGAGCTTTCGGCGTTCTATTTCGATATCCGCAAGGATGCGCTCTACTGCGAAGCCCCGTCGTCGAAGAAGCGCAAGGCGGCGCTGACGGTCGTCGATCATCTTTGCGAGGCCATCATCAAGTGGCTGGCGCCGATCCTGTCGTTCACGGCGGACGAGGCCTGGCAGCTCTACGCACCAAAGGGTGCGCCGAGCGTGCATCTGGAACCATTCCCGAAAATTCCCCGCAACTGGCGCGACGAAAACCTCGCCGCCAAGTGGGACCGGGTGAAGGCAGTGCGATCCGTCGTCACCGGCGCGCTCGAGGTTGAACGTGCGAACAAGAAGATTGGCTCGTCGCTCGAAGCCGCGCCTGCGGTTTACGTCACCGATCCCGATCTTATGGTTGGTCTGGAAGGCGTCGACATGGCGGAAGTCTGCATCACGTCCGCCATTTCGATCAGCGACAAGCTACCGCCGGCCGGCGCGTTCTCGCTGGAGGCCGAGCCCGGCGTCGGAGTCGTCGTCAAGCTTGCCGAAGGTACAAAGTGCGCGCGCTCCTGGCGGATCACCAAGGATGTCGGCACGGATAAGCGTTACCCGGATCTCTCCGCCCGCGATGCCGCCGCCGTGGCCGAACTCGACGCGATGGGGGCGTAGGTTCGGGTTGCAGGGCTTCCATCCTTCATCCCTCTGGTGGACACCGGTTTCCCTCCCCAGCGGGGAGGGGACAGGGGTGGGGAGAACAGGGTCGATAGGTGCTGGGGGGACTTGCGTCGTGCGCACTGCGCGCTTTTCTGATTGGGCCGGATGGATCCCGCCCGGTTCTTCACCCCACCCCTAACCCCTCCCCTGAGGGGAGGGGGATTGTTATGGCGGATGCTGCGCGCAGCACTCTTCCGGATCGACGAGGTCGAATGACACTTGAGGATACCGCAAAGTCGAGTTGGTTCTGGGGCAAGTATTCGGCGTTGGGGCTCACCGTCGCCGTGGCGACGCTGATCATCGATCAGGCGCACAAGTTCTGGATGCTGGACGTTTATCGCATCGCCGAGAAGGGCCGGGTGACGATCACGCCGTTCTTCGACCTCGTGTTCGTCAAGAACATTGGGATCAGCTATTCGCTGTTCGACCAGGAAAGCTTCACCGGCCAAATTCTGCTCGCAGGCTTTGCCGCCGTGGCCAGCCTTGCGCTGTGGGTCTGGATGACGCGGCCATCGACCACCCGGCTGGTGGCCATCAGCCTTGCTCTCATCATCGGCGGGGCCATCGGCAACGCTATCGACAGGCTCAGGATCGGCGGCGTGGCGGACTTCTTCTCGCTCCACGCCTTCGGGTTTTACTGGTACGTGTTTAACATTGCCGACGTCGCCATCGTTGCTGGCGTCGTGGGCCTCCTGTATGACTCGTTCGTGGCGAGTCGCAATGACGCCGCAAAGTCGCTCTAAGGGCGTTTTCGGGGGAAAACGCTTGAAGCGGTGCTGGACGCAGCACGGGGGATTTCTATGTCGTTGAAATCGAATGCCAAAATGTGGCTTCTCGGCCCGGCTCTGGGGTTCGCTCTGGGCCTGGCCGGATGCGGATTCGACGATGTGCAATTGAACGGCAAGCTCTTTGACGCGGTCGGCATCAATACCGGGTCGGTAAAGCCCAAGGAGCCGAAACTGGCTGATCGCGCCCCGCTGGTGGTGCCGCCGGCGCTCGATAAACTGCCCGAACCCGGTACAGGCAAGGCTGGTCAGCCCGACCTTGCCGAAGTGCAGGATCATGACGCCAAGCATCAGGTCACCCAGGCCGAACTGCAGCGTCAGCAGGACGAATATTGCCGCAAGCACTATCAGCCGGCAGTCGCCGCCGGTGACGCTTCGGCAGATTCGATCGAAGGGCCGATGGGGCTTTGCCGCGCGTCCGTATTCACGGCTATCAAGAAGTGGAACGAGGGCGACGGCGAGGCGCAATAGTCCGCCCGTCTGATTTCCATTCTAACTATCTGCAATCATTGCATATTGGTCCCTTCTCTCGGTCCGTGGCGGGCCTGCGAGATGAACGCGATGTCATTTGACTTTTGGGACGCGAAACCGGAACTCTCACCTCCGTTCCAAGGGGATATATTCCACGCCGTTTACCCCTGACTGACACGCCGGCTCCGCGGCCGTCCGGCTCACCTCCCGGCGTCGAGGATACACCACGACATGATCCCTCAATCGATCACCGGCCGGCCGTTGGCCTCAGGGCAGGACAGAATGCTCCAAACGCTGAACACTTTGACCGCAACTCTTCTCCTGGCGATCCCCATGCTTGCATCCGCACCCAAGATTCACGCGTCCGAAGCCAACACCCGCGCCAGCGAGTTCACGCTGTCGAATGGCATGCAGGTGGTCGTCATTCCCGATCACCGTTCGCCCGTCGTTACGCACATGGTCTGGTACCGGGTCGGCGCCGCCGATGAGATGCGCGGCGTCTCCGGCATCGCTCACTTTCTCGAGCACTTGATGTTCAAGTCGACAGAGAAGATTCCGGTCGGCGAGTTTTCCAAGATCGTCGGCCGCCTTGGCGGGCAGGACAACGCATTCACCGGTCATGACGCGACCGCCTACTTCCAGCGCGTCGCCAAGGACCGGCTGCCCAAAATGATGGAGATGGAAGCCGACCGCATGGTCAACCTCCGCCTCGACGAAAAAGAAGTGCTGACCGAGCGCGACGTGATCCTGGAGGAGCGCCGCTCGCGCATCGACAACAATCCGGGCGCGATTCTGAGCGAGCAGATGAGCGCGGCGCTTTATATGAACCATCCTTACGGCGTGCCCGTCATCGGCTGGTATCATGAGATCGCCAAGCTCAGCCGCGAAGACGCGATGACCTTCTACAAGCACTACTACGCGCCGAATAATTCCATTCTCGTCGTCTCCGGCGATGTCGAGGCCGATGAGGTCAAGACGCTCGCGGAAGCAACCTACGGCAAGATCCCGGCCAATCCGGCGGTGAAGAGCACGCGAGTGCGGCCGCAGGACCCGCCCCAGCTGGCGCCGCGCCGGCTCGAGCTCAAGGACGCCCGCGCAGGCAACTTCTCGTTCCACCGCGATTACGTCACGCCAAGCTATACGACGGCGAAGCCCGGCGAGGCCGAAGCGCTCGATCTGATGATGAAAATCGCCGCTTCGGGTTCGACCAGCCGGCTCTACAAGAAGCTCGTGGTCGAGGAAGGAGTCGCCTCCAGCGCCGGTGGCGATTTTTCCGGCAGCGGTCTCGATACCGGAACGCTCTCAATCTACGCGGTCGCAAATGACGGCGTGCCGCTGTCGAAGGTCGAAGAAAGCGTCGATGCGGTGCTGGCCGACGTTGCCAAGAACGGCGTGACTGAAAAGGAACTCGAGCGCGCGAAAAACAGCTACATCGCCGACTACATCTACGAGAGCGACAATCAGGCGACGCTGGCCCGCCGCTACGGCTGGAACCTCGCCGTCGGCCGCACGATCAAGGATATCGAATCCTGGCCCGAGGCGATCTCCAAGGTCACGGTTGGCGACATCAAGAAAGTCGCGGCCCAGTATCTCGACATCAAGGGCTCGGTGACGGGCTATCTCATGCCGGATAAATCGGGCGTCGCCAGCCGCGCGGCGCCGGAAGCTCCGGCTCCCGCCAGCTCGGTCGTGAGGTAAGTCCATGACGCAAACCGTGCGCCTCGTCCATGCGGGCATCCGCGCCTATGCCCGCTTGAACATCGCCATCGCTCTCGCGATGCTCACCCTGTTCGCCATAGTCCTTTTCTCACGCCCGGCAGCTGCCATGAACATCAAGACGCTAAAGACCCCTGGCGGCATCGAAGCCTGGCTGGTGGAAGAACATTCGGTGCCGCTTCTGGCGCTTCGCTTCGCCTTCGAGGGCGGCAACAGCCAGGACCCGCCCGGCAAGGAAGGCGTGGCGAACTTCATCACCGCTATGATGGATGAGGGCGCGGGCGACATCAAATCCGCCGAGTTCCAGGAGCGCATGGAAGATATCGCCATGCGCATGGGCTACGATGACACCAAGGACTCGCTCTACGGTTCGGTCGAAACGCTGACCAAGAACCGCGACAAGGCCGCGGAACTGTTGAAACTCGTGGTGCAGAAGCCGCGGTTTGATACCGATGCGGTGGACCGCATCCGCCAGCAGCTGATCGCCAATCTCACCTATGCCGACAAGGACCCCGACAAGGTTGCGGCGCGCGAATGGTACTCGCTGGCGTTCGAAGGTCACTCCTATGGCCGGCGCGCCAACGGCACGGCGGAAACATTGAAGTCCATCACGCGGGATGATCTCGCCGCCTTCCACAAGCGCACCTTCGCCAAGGATACGCTGAAGGTGGTCGTGGTCGGCGACATCACCGAAGCCGAAGTCGTGAAATTCATCGACGGCATCTTCGGCGATCTTCCCGCCAAGGCCGATCTTCTCCCGGTCGATAAGACCAAGCCCGTCAACGGCGGTGGGCAGAAGATCATCGAGATGAACGTGCCGCAGTCGGTCGCGGTGTTCGGGCTCGGCGCCATGCCGCGCAAGGATCAGGACTTCATGCCAGCCTTCGTCATCAATCATATTCTCGGAGGCGGCGGCTTTTCCGCCAAGCTGATGGAAGAGGTGCGCGAGAAGCGCGGGCTCGCCTACTCGGTCTACAGCTACATCCAGCCCTATCAGCACGCGTCGATCCTGTCGGGCAGCGTGGCGACCAAGAATGAATCGATGGCGGAAAGCCTCGACATCATCCGCGCCGAGTTGAAGAAGATGGCGGATAACGGGCCTTCGCAGGAAGATCTCGACGCCGCAAAATCCTATTTGACCGGCTCATATGCTCTGCGCTTTGACACCAACGCCAAGATCGCCACTCAGTTGCTCGGCTTGATGCAGGAAGGCTTCGGCCCAGACTATGTCGAGAAGCGCAACAAGATGATCGAGGACATCACCATGGACGACGTCAAGCGGGTGGCCAAGCGCCTGCTCGTGTCCGATGGGTTGATCGTCACTGTCGTCGGAAAGCCGGCCAACATGAAGTCGGCGGCGCCGGCGCTGGCCAAGTCGCCGGGTTGACTTGTCGTTGGTGGGGCCGATGGCATTTGAGTGCGCGGGCAAGGACGGGGGCTGATGTCTATGTCTGCTGTGGACGCCGCTACCAAGGGCGGCACTGCCGGCGTGACGCAATCCATCGCCGGTTGTCTCTCCCCGGCCATCGGCGCGCATGGCTTGGCCGAGGATCAATTGCGCCGCTGGCTCAAGAAGGCGGACCCGCTGATCGAGCAGTTGAAGGGGGAGTACACTTCCGGCAGTTTGCCCCTGCTCAGAATCGCCGAAGAAACGGCTGATCTCGATACCGCCCGCGCCGCGCTCGCCCGATTGTCCGAAGGCGCACGCACGATCCTGTTCTTCGGCACCGGCGGCTCGGGGCTCGGCGGTCAGACTTTGGCGCAGCTCGCTGGCTGGAACATTCCCGGCGGCGCAGATGCGGCGCAGCGCAAGCGCCCGCGCACGCGATTTTGCGACAACCTCGATGCTACGACGCTGCAAGGCGCGCTCGACACGCTCGATCTCGCCACCAGCCGGTTCGTCGTCACATCCAAGTCGGGCGGCACGGCCGAGACGCTCGCCCAAGTCATCGTCACACTGTCGGCGGTGAAGGCGGCCGGGCTCGAAGCGCAGATTCCAAAAATGTTTCTCGGCATCACCGAGCCGATGAAGCCCGGCAAAGCCAACGGCCTGCGCGATCTCTTTACGAGCCTCGGCATCCCGATGATCGAGCATCACACCGGCATCGGCGGGCGCTTTTCGTGTCTCACCAACGTTGGCTTGTTGCCGGCGATGGCGCGCGGCCTCGATGCCAAGGCCGTCCGCGCCGGTGCCCGCGCCGTCGTGACGGATCTGGCCGCGGCAAAGTCGGCAGCCGATTTCGCCCCGGCCCTCGGCGCCGCGACAGCGATCGCGCTGGCGAAGGAAAAGGGCATCCACGCGCTGGTGATGATGCCCTATAATGATCGTCTGAGCCGGCTCTCCGCGTGGTTCGTGCAGTTGTGGGCCGAAAGCCTCGGCAAAGGCGGCGAGGGGACAAGCCCCATCGCGTGCCTGGGGCCTCTCGATCAGCACAGCCAGCTGCAGTTGTTCATGGATGGCCCGCGCGAGCACATGATTACCGTGCTGCGCGTCGCCAGCGCAGGATCAGGCGCACGGATAGATGCCGATCTCGCGCGGCGGGCGGGCGCCGCCTTCATGGCCGGGCGCACGATCGGAGATGTGGTTTCAGCTCAGGCCCATGCGGTGCCGGAAGCGCTGGCCCGCGCCGGGCGGCCTGTGCGCACATTCGACCTTGCAAAACTCGACGAAAAGACGCTCGGCGCGCTGCTGATGCACTTTATGATCGAGACGATTCTCGCCGGCCGGCTGCTGGGCCTCGATCCGTTCGATCAGCCGGCCGTCGAACTCGCAAAGACCTTGACCAAAGAGCGCCTCGCCAAGGGCGCTTGACGAAAAGCCCTTCTCTCCTTGGGGGAGAAGGTGGTCCGAAGGACCGGATAAAGGGGCGGCGATCATCCCAGCGGCGTGATCAGTCCGCTCACCCTGGCCCGCTCCCCATGGGGTGAGGGATAAGGAGAAGACCGCCTTGGCCATTCGCCAACTCTCAAGCGAGACGATCAATCGCATCGCCGCCGGCGAGGTGATCGAGCGGCCTGCGAGCGTGGTCAAGGAACTCGTCGAAAATGCCATCGACGCGGGCGCGGCCGATATCGAGGTCGTGACCGTCGAAGGCGGGCTGTCGCTCATCCGCGTCACCGACGACGGAAGCGGCATGGTGCCGGACGATCTGGCGCTCGCGGTCGAGCGTCACGCCACGTCCAAGCTCAACGAGGAAGACCTGTTCGACATCAAATGTCTCGGCTTTCGCGGCGAGGCGTTGCCGTCGATCGGCGCCATCGCCCGGCTCGAAATCCGTTCCAAGACGCGCGGCGAGGGGGCAGGCTTTGGAATCGTTGTCGATCGCGGGGCCAAGGGCGCGATCCGGCCGGCGGCCGTCAATACCGGTACGATTGTCGAAGTGCGCGATCTCTTCACCGCCACCCCGGCGCGTTTGAAGTTTCTGAAATCCGGGCGCGCGGAATCGATGGCGGTCATGGATATCGTGCGCCGCCTGGCGATGGCGCATCCGTCGGTGTCGTTCACCGTGCAGACCGGGGACAATAAACCGTCGCACTTCCCGCGTGAGGCCGCGACGCCGGAAGGTCTGCTCAATCGCCTCGGCGTCATCATGGGCCGCGAGTTCATGGCCGACGCACTCGAAATCGCCGGCGGCGGCAGCGGTGCCTCGGGCCCGATGCGCGTCTTCGGCTTCGCCGGATTGCCGACGCTGCACCGCCCGGACACGACCCAGCAATTCCTATTCGTCAACGGCCGTCCGGTGCGCGACAGGCTGCTGATCGGCGCGGTCAAGGCGGCTTACGGCGATCTGATCCCCAAGGGCCGCAATCCGCTGCTCGCACTCTTTCTCGACGTGACGCCCTCGGATGTCGACGTCAACGTCCATCCAACCAAGGCGGAGGTGCGCTTTCGCGACAGCGGCCGGGTGCGCGGTTTGATGATCGGCGCGCTGGCGCAAGCCCTCGAGGCCGCCGGCCATCGCGCCTCATCCAAGGGCGGCGTGCTGACGATGGAGACGTTCGTTCCGGGCGTGCTGCCGAGCGGTGCCCCTCCCCCTGGCGGGGAGAGGTTCGGGGTGGGGGGAAGCCAGGTCCGAGAGTCGTGGCGGGGCTTCTCTCCCGGTCTCTCCCACAAGGGCGGAGGTGAAGAAAGTGCTTTTCCTCGCGTCTCTGGCCAGTTTTTCGAAGCGGTGCAAGCACCGTTCGATGCCGTCGATAGGCCGAGCGCGGATGCGCGCGCCAGCGCTGCACCCGCCGCGCAGGAATTGCTCGACCGGCCGCTCGGTGCGGCGCGGGCCCAGGTGCACGAGAATTACATCGTCGCCCAGACCCGCGACGGGCTCGTCATCGTCGATCAGCACGCCGCGCACGAGCGTCTGGTCTATGAACGCATGAAGGCGATGCTGGCGGGCGGCGGCGTGGCGCGCCAGGGCCTGCTGATCCCGGCGATCGTCACGCTCGATGCCGGCGGCGCCGAGCTGCTGTGCGAACGCTCAGCCGAACTCGAAGAGTTGGGCCTCGTTCTCGAAGCCTTCGGACCGGGCGCCGTCGCCGTGCGCGAGGTGCCTGCCTTGCTTGGCGAAACGGACGTCGACGGCCTCGTCAAGGATATCGCTTCTGAACTCGCCGCCGACGGCTCGTCGCGCGCTCTGAAAGACCGGCTCGATGCGATTGCCTCGCGTATGGCGTGTCACGGGTCGGTGCGCTCGGGCCGGAGGCTGACGGCCGAGGAAATGAACGCGCTTCTGCGCCAGATGGAGGCGACGCCCTATTCGGGCCAATGCAACCACGGCCGGCCGACCTACGTGGCCTTGAAACTTGCTGACATCGAGCGCCTGTTCGGCCGCCGCTGATTCTTCCTACGGATCCTGCAGGCGCGGATCATCGGCTTCGACCAGAATGAAATCGCGCACCGGCCCGCGCGGCGTCTGCCGGATCACCGGCAGGATATATTGATCATCGCGTGGGGAACCGAGGTCGCGTTCGAGCACCGGCGTGACAACCGTGACGTGATGGCCCGCCCAGATGACGAGTGACCCGCCACCGGCTTCCGCTTCGGCCGACCATCGTTTGATTGCCGAGTAGTACGGTTCGACGCGCCAGGCATCGGGCCGGTCGGGATCGACGTGGATGGCGACGCGGCTGTTGTGCGATTCGTAATTGATGAGGATCTTGGAGTGTGACGGCTTCCAGCGCTCGTCGAGATGAGCGATGCGCCGCCAGCCGCAATAGAACTCCCGGCAGGGGGCAGGGCGGCTGTCATAGATCTTGCAGCCGCGTTTCTTGTCGCAATGGGGACACCACACGGCACGCGGCTTGTCCAGTTCAGCGATCGACAGAAGCTTGCAGCACATGGTGCAGCCGCCGCAGTCGCGGCCCGCCACAAGCTCCGACGTCGCAAGGGAGGTCTGTTCGGTCATCGAAAAGGACGGGCTTTCTGCGAAATGGGGCGCACTGTTAACGAAAGGTTTCCGACTTCTCCCTCATAAGAGCCTGGTGGCTCCAGGGAAAGAACCATGTTCGAGCGCAACCGGGTCGACAACAGGGCTGAAACGCTGATCGCGGTCGAGATCACGCTCGCCGATGGGACAATCATCGCCGGACGCGCGGTGCTGGGCCCCGGCAAGGGCGTCCACAAGCTCATGGAGAAGGACGAGGCGTTTCTCTACGTCGACGCCTTCGACGGCGAAGGCGTATTCGTGCCCAAAGCCGACATCAAGGGGCTGAAGGTCTTGAATTCGGGACGGCAGACGTCGCTGATGCTGCCTATACCAGACGCCCGCAATTTCGATCCCTACCGGATTCTAGGCATCGAGACGACGGCCACGTTCGATGCCATCCGCGATGCCTACCACCGCTTGAGCAAGCTCTATCATCCGGATCGCTATGCCGGCATCGAACTGCCGCCGGAAGTCGCGGCTTATCTCGACGGCAAGGCCAAGTCGATCAACGCCGCATTCCGCGCGCTGAAATCCGCCGGGCAGAAGTCCGCGGCGGTCTATACCAAAGCACCCTCGGCTTAGGGCGCGCGGTCCTCAGTCGCTCGAAATGTTCTCTTTCAAGATGCGCGCAAGCCGCGTTTCGCTTTTCCCGCGTGCTTCCGCATCGATCTCGCCCTTGGCATCGGCGGCGATGAGCGCGCTCATCACGGTGTCGAGATGCTTCTCCGAATAGGAGACAAGCACGATGTCGGCACCGGCATCGAGCGCCTTCACGGCCGCCCCGCCGACGCCGGCTTTCGAGCGTGTCACGGCGCCCATGCTCAGATCGTCGGTGATGAGGAGGCCGTCGTGTTTCCAGGTGTCGCGGATCAGCGTGGAAATGATGGTGTGCGAGAAGGATGCCGGTGTCGTCTTGTCGATGACGGCGACACGCACATGCCCCAGCATGGTGGCGACGTTCGATTTCGACATTACACGGCGGAACGGAACCCAATCGTTGAGTTCGAGCTGGCCTTCACTCGCCACAACTTCACCGCTGACGCGATGCGTGTCGCGCTTGACCCGGCCGAGCCCGGGAAAGTGCTTCAAAGTGCACATCAGCCCATGCTTGGCGAAGACGTCGCAATACCAGCTCGCCACTTTTGACACGAGGTAAGGGTCGGCGGCGATGGCGCGAAGCCGCAGATGCGTTTCGCCGTCACTGCGGTTTTTGGGGTCGAGATTGAGATCAACCACGGGGGCGAAATTCAAGGTGACGCCGATTCGCTTGAGTTCCGCCGCCTGAGTCTCGGCATAGGCTTCAACGGCGGCGCGGCGTGCCTCGTCGTTGTCCAATGTCTTGAGGATGTAGGCAAGTGAAGGCTGGCGCTTGAGCGGCGGAGAAAGGCGCGAGACCTGTCCGCCCTCCTGATCGGCGGCAATGATGAGCGGCGGCAGTCCCTGCTCTTTGCGGACCGCCTGCAGCGCGTCGACATCGGCCTTGACGTCGGCGGCCCGGCGGCCACGAACGTTGTGGTCGGTGATGAAGACGCCGGCGATCGCCTTCTTCTCGACCAGCGCCTTCACGGCCGAATAGCTGTGATAGCCGATCATCACGTGCTGACCGATCCGCGCCAGACGGCCGGCATCGGTCGCGAGAATAGCATCGCGGGTCAAGACCGGCGTATCGCGATTACCCGTCGTAGGCTCGATCTCGATCGGTGCGCGCGCGGCGAGGCGCACGGACTTGGGTAAGGCCGTGCGCGGTTTCTGGGCGGCCTTGCGCGCCTTCTTGGCCGGCCGGGCATCGGCATCGGATATTGGAACGTGCGCAAGCGGCACCGCCAGGACGGCGGCGAGTGACAATCGTCCCGCGGCGCGCCACAGCGCGCGAAAGGGACTGACGGTCGTGGTTCGGGTTTGGGTCACGGTACCGTCCCTATACAGAAGACATGCCGCGGGCAAAACCCCGATTTGCAAACATCAGTAAATCCGCACCGGGAAGTAGCGCTGCACCAGCTCTTCAAAACGGCCAGACGCCCGCACTTTCTTCAAGGCGTCGTTGATCATAGCCTTGATTTCCGGGTCGTTCTTCGGCACGGCTATGGCTATGCCTTCACCGAAGAACCGCGGCTCCAGGAACGGTCCCCCTTTCATCTCGCAACACTGCCGTGAAAGCGTTCCGTTAAGCCAGAAGGCCAAGGATACGCCGTCATCGAAGATGTATTCCACCTTGCTGTTGGAGAGCGCCTCGCGCGCCAGATCGGCGTTCTCGAACAGCTGCAGGGGGCTGTCGCGGAAAAATGCCCTCAAGAAGGCCTCGTGCGCCGTGCCCTTGGCGACTCCGATGCGCTTGCCGTCGAGGCCCGCCGGGGAGATGTCGATCTCAGCCGTATCCTTGCGGCCGGCGAATCGGCCAGGGGTATAGAAATACCGGTCGGTAAAATCGACGTCCGCCACCGCTTGGGGCGTCACCTTGTGGGCGGCGATGACCGCATCGGCCTCACCGGATTTCAGCCCCAGAAACAGCTCTTCCCATGGACGCGCCTTGATATCGCACGACGTCGACAGCTCCAGGCAAATGGCGCGGGCAAGATCGACGTTGAAACCGACCAGCACGCCGTCCTCGTCGTAGAAGTTGAACGGCGGAAAATCGCTATCGGTCAGAAAGCGGACGACGACGCGGTACGGCTTGGGCTCGGCGGGTTTCGATTTTTGCGCACCTTCGCCGCCCACGTCCGGGAGAGCCGCGCGATCCTGGGCCCATGCCCCTGCCAGGGTCGCAACAGCGGCGCACGCCGCCAAGGCCGCAGTTCTGAACGCTGATCCAGGCAAGATCTTGATCGCCTCTGCTGTGCGACCTGAGTCGCATCCTGACACGTAGAGCTAACCCAAGCGCCAAGTCTCGGCTATAGTGTGGCCAATACTCGGGGGGAGCATTTTTGCGCATGTGGTCCGAGGAGATGGGACGGCGCCCGCTGTTCGAGGTGCCGGACGGCGCGCCGGCGGGGTCGTGGGCGGACGATGGAGGGCGGACCGGACCGTCTGGGGCGATCCAGCCGGATCAGCCCCCTGATCACTGTGAAGACGCCCGCCGCCTCGACTATGCGGTCAACGATCTGAAGCGGCGGTTCCCGCGGTTTTCCGCTGCAAGTCTCGGGGGGGCCGGTAGCTTGGTCTGGGCTTCCGCCATCGCCGCGCTGCTCGCCGGCATCGCTGAAGTTGCACCGGGCTGGGCGCTCATTGTGCTGTTGAGCTTGCCGTTCTTTTTCGTGGTGCAGATCCGTCTCGCAGCGCTGGGTATCTGGTTGACAAGAAACCCACTCACGGTCGCGCCGTCTCCACTGGCCGGCTCAGACGCACCGGCCTACAGCGTGCTGGTGCCACTCTACCGCGAACCCGACGCGGTGCCCGGACTGGTCGAGGCGCTGGCCCGGCTCGATTATCCCAAGGCCAAACTGCAAATCCTCTTCATCACCGAGGTGGACGACGATGGCACGCGCCAGGCGCTGAGAAGCGCCATCGGCAGGTTGAATGATCCTCCGGAGATGTCGATCCTGACCGTACCGGATGGGCTGCCGCGGACCAAGCCGCGCGCGCTCAATTTTGCCCTGCAGGCGGCGCGGGGCGATATCGTCGCCATTTTCGATGCCGAGGATGAACCCGACGTGCTGCAATTGCGTGCGGCTGCCGCGGCGTTCGCCTCGGGCGGGCCACGGCTCGCGTGCGTCCAGGCGCCCTTGCAGATCTACAACCCGGAGGAGACGGCGTTCACCCGTCAGTTTGCGCTCGAATATGCAGCGCTGTTCGATGCGGTGCTGCCGGCGCTGTGGCGGATGGGATTGCCGTTGCCGCTGGGTGGCACGTCCAACCATTTCCGTCGCGACGTTCTGATCCAGTGTGGCGCCTGGGACCCCTTCAACGTGACCGAGGATGCGGACCTCGGGTTTCGCCTGGCCCGGTTCGGTTATGACGTAGCGCTTATTTCTCCGGCGACGTGGGAGGAAGCGCCGCCCCGTGCCACGGGTTGGTTTCACCAGCGCACGCGCTGGCTCAAGGGCTGGATGCAGACCTATCTGGTTCACATGCGCTCGCCCACCCGACTGTGGGCCGATTTCGGGCCCTGGCGGTTCCTCGGCTTCCAGGCGATCCTGGCCGGGATGATCCTCTCGGCGCTGGTGCATCCCTGGTTCTACGTGTTCCTCGCGGCCGATGCCTGGTCCGGCGCGTCGTTGCCGGAGGGACCGGGCCATGAGCGCGGCGCGGAGCGAATGGTGTGGTGGCTCAGCCTGGGCAACCTGGCGCTCAGTTATGTCGTATCCATTCTCCTTTCCGCCCTGGCCCTCAGGCGCCGGGGCGCAAGGCCGCGTCTTTTAACGCTCATCGCCCTGCCGTTTTACTGGCTGGCGATATCGGCCGCCGCCTACCGCGCGGTCTATGAATTGATCGTCAGTCCGTTTCATTGGGCCAAAACCGAGCATCGGGGCATTTCCTGTGCGGCCCGGCGTGCTGCGGTCGGGGCATCGGTGCGGGAATAGTGCCGGCCGGGCGTGTAACCTTCTTTGCTCGTCATCCGTATCTGGAGACAAGAGGCAGCCGCCTGGCCGGCCGATCGTCTTGAAGTTTCGGCCGGAGCCCCCATGATCGCCGGCCGAATACTATCGACCGGGTAATTCTAAGGCCACGATTTCGAGGGAAGGACGGACGCATGTATCACAACACCACGCGCGACGTGTATCGCGAGGCCGCCCTCACTCCAGAAAAGGGGCTGTGCTGCACCACGACGCCGGTTTGGCAGCTCCCGGGTCTAGTGATCCCGCAGACGATGCTGGACATGAACTACGGTTGCGGGTCGACCGTCCATCCGCGCGATTTGGCCGGAGCGCCGAGCGTGCTCTACGTCGGCGTCGGCGGCGGCATGGAGGTTTTGCAGTTCGCCTATTTCAGCCGCCGCCCTGGCGCCATCATCGGCCTCGACGTGGTCGATGAGATGATGGCGGCCTGCGCCAACAACCTGAAAGAGGCGGAACAACTCAACTCCTGGTTCAGCGCGAGCTTCGTCGATCTGCGCAAGGGCGATGCGCTGAACTTGCCGATCGATAGCGGCTCAATCGACATCGCGGCGCAGAACTGCCTGTTCAACATCTTTCACGACGATGATCTGAAGCGGGCGCTCTCGGAAATGTATCGCGTGTTGAAGCCGCGCGGCCGCCTGATCCTGTCCGATCCGGTGTGCGATGCCGTCATGCCGGAGGCGCTCAAGTCGGACGAGCGATTGCGGGCCATGTGCCTGACGGGCGCGATCCCGATGGCCGACTATATTTCTCGGCTGACGAACCTTGGCTTCGGTACGATTGAAGTGCGCGCCAAGCGGCCCTACCGTGTGCTCTCGCCGCGGCATTTCAAAACAGATACCCTGATCCCGATCGAGAGTGTCGAGATCTGCGCCATCAAGGACCCGATGCCAGCTGATGGGCCGTGCGTGTTCACCGGCCGCACGGCGATCTATTTTGGCGACGAGGCGTTCTTCAACGACGGCAAGGGTCACACGCTGGCGCAGAACCAGCCGCTCGCAGTCTGCGACAAGACCGCCGGTGCGCTTTCCCGCCTTGGCCGCGACGACATCTACATCACGCCCTCGACCTGCTTCTACGATGGCGGCGGGTGCTGTTGAGGGCTGTACCACTCCGCGCGCTTGGCGACCGGCTCGACGAAGGAGAGTCGCCAAGCGCAATCAAGAGTGGAGCGGGCGAAGGGAATCGAACCCTCGTATGCAGCTTGGGAAGCTGCCGTTCTACCATTGAACTACGCCCGCAAAGGCGCTTTCCTCTAGCACAGGCTTGGCCGTTGGCAAAGTTCACAGACCACAGGAAGGGGACCGGCATTTGACGCTTCTCGACGCGAAGACAGATGGCCCTGCGCCAGCGGCTGTGCACGCTGCGGAACCTTGCGCCAAATTCGCAAATCCCGATGTGACGGCCAAGGGCGAGAGCCGTGCGCGAGTGGCGCTCCGCCGGCTCGAGACGCTGTGGATCAACACCGGCACGCTCTGCAACATCACCTGCCGCAATTGTTACATCCACTCGAGCCCGACCAACGATGCGCTGGTCTATATCACCGCGGCAGAAGCGCGGCCGTACCTGGACGAGGCCAAGCGCGATTATGCGCGCGAGATCGGCTTTACCGGCGGCGAGCCGTTCATGAACCCGGAATTTCTCGACATGCTCAGCGATTCGCTCGGCATGGGCTTCGAGGTGCTGGTACTCACCAACGCCATGCAGCCGATGCAGCGGCGCGGGGTTGCCGAGCGGTTGCTCACCATTAACGCCCGCTATGGCAGCCGGCTCACACTGCGGGTCAGCCTCGACCACTATACACAAGAGCGGCACGAAGCCGTGCGCGGGCTCGACACCTGGAGCAAAGCCATCGAAGGAATCGACTGGCTGGCGGATCAAGGATTTCGTATCGCGTTGGCTGGCCGGTCCTGCTGGCATGAGACGGACGAGACATCGCGCTCAGGTTTTGCGACGCTGATTGCCGCGCACGGCTGGCCGGTCGACGCCAACGATCCAAAATCGCTCGTGATCTTCCCTGAGATGGAAGAGGGCTACGACGGACCGGAAATTTCCAACGCCTGCTGGGGCATCCTCAAAAAGAGTCCGGATAGCATGATGTGCGCACGCTCGCGGATGGTGGTGAAGCGCAAGGGCGCAGTTGCGCCTGTGGTCGTGCCCTGCACGCTGCTGCCCTACGATCCGGCCTTCGAGATGGGAGCGACGCTCGAAGCCGCGGGGCGCGCCGACGGCGGCATGTTCGAGAACGGCGCGGTCAAACTGTGCCACCGCCATTGTGCGAAGTTCTGCGTGCTCGGCGGCGGCAGCTGCAGCTGAGGAGTGCGGTGCGTTTGCATCCGTTCCGGAAAAACAAGAAAAGCCCCGGACGGTTGTCCGGGGCCTCTCTCAATTGTCTGGGCAGGCGGCCTTAGCGCTTGGCCAGGAGGTCGCGGATTTCCTTCAGGTACGCTTCGGTCGGCGGCGGTGCGGCGGGCGCTGCGGCCGGGGCGGGCTTCTTCATCGAGTTCATGGCCTTGACGAGCAGGAAGATCGCAAACGCCGTGATGAGGAACTTGATGATGGCGTTGAGGAACAGGCCGTACTTGATGAGCGGCGGGTCGCCAGCCGGTACAGGCAGTGCGACCGCGAGGTTGGAGAAATCGACGCCGGCGAGCAGATAGCCGATCGGCGGCATGATGATATTGTCGACGAGGGTCGACACGATCGGCGCGAAGGCAGCGCCCATGATCACGCCGACGGCGAGATCAACGACATTGCCTTTCATGGCAAATTCTTTGAATTCCTGGATCATGCTCATGTCGTGTGGTCCTTCCCAAATCCGTTAGACGTCGCGCGCGACGCGGGCTTTTTAGCTCCATGCTCGCCGCACGGCGCCGGATGGCCGACGCCACGCTCGCGGCAGGTGCCAAATTCGCGTTCGTTTTCTTGTGACTGTTACGAGCCCCTGCGAATCGGAAGCCCGGGGGCCCGATTCGGATACGGACAATATGTGATTGGTGTGTAATCTACAACTATGTGATTGGCCGGAAACAGATATTGGGGCACGTATAAAACGGCCCGTGCGCATAGTCGCGCCACGAAGTCGGGGTTAAACTGAGCTTGATCTCAATTGCCAGCAAAAGGGTGCGGCACACATGATGGAGCGCAAGGAGCGCAAGCCGTATTGGCGGCACACGAAATGGCAGATGCTTGCGAGCCTGATCCCGTTTCTAGCCGTTATGATCGTGTTGCCGATGTATGCCGAGGAGCTGAACAAGAGCCGCTTCCTGGGATTTCCTCTGGGGTACTTCCTTGCGGCGCACGGATTTTTTGTCATCGCCGTGGTGACGGTCGCAAGTTATGTGAACCGCCAGAACGCCATCGACCATTGGCATGGTGCGCATGAAGACACTTGAGGCTTCCCCCTCTCAGCAGGCCGCGCGCGCATGACGTTCTCACCGAAATCGAGATTGGTTAATCCCCGGCTCGGCACGTTCTTCTCGATCTTCGCGGCGCTGTTTTCGGCGCTGTTCCTGCTTGATCTCATTTTCGAGCAGCTGCAGGTGTCCGATCCGACCTTGCGGCTCATTCTCTACGCCGGCCCCTTGGCGCTCTACGTGGCGACTGGGCTCATCGTCACCACCAACGATCAGCTGTCGTTTTTCGCCGCCGGGCGGCGTGTGCCGGCCGGATATACAGGATTGATCCTGGCGACGTCGGCACTTGGATCGACGCTGATGGTGGCCGGGTGCGGCGCGTTCTTCTTTGCCGGGTTCGACGCTCTGGTGCTGCTGGTCGGAGGCTTGGCGGGGTTCGTCGTCATGGCGATGGTGCTCGCGCCCTTCTATCGCAAGTTCGGCGCATACACGGTGCCGAGCTATCTTGGCCGCCGGTTCGACAGTAAGACGTTGCGGCTCGCAACCGCCATGGTCGCGGCCGTGCCGATCCTCCTGGTCCTCGCCGCCGAACTCACGATCGGCGCTCAGGTGGCGAGCCGGCTGACCGGCTACGGCGTGCAAGCGATGTTGGCTGTGGAAGTACTCGTGCTCACGGTGGCGATTGCGCCGGGCGGCATGCGGTCCTTCACATGGACCGGCGTCGCCCAGGCGCTGGCATTGCTGTTGGCGATCGTCATTATTGCAACCGTGGTTTCAGTGGTCGAGACCAGCCTGCCGGTGTCGCAGCTGGCGCACGGCCCCATGGTGCGCAACATGGTGCGCAACGAGGTGAACCAGGGCCTGCAGGTCGTCAGCGTCTGGCCTCTCGCCTTCTCGCTGCCGGGCGAAGGATTCCAGGCCATCGCCAAGCCCTACGTCCAGCCGTTCGGCACCGTCGGCTCTCTGGGCTTCGTGCTGGGCACCTTCGTGGTCGCAACCGGCATTGCCGCGGCACCCTGGCTGCTGCCGCGCGTCGCCGGAGCGCCCGGCGTCTATGAATCGCGCAAAGCGCTGGGCTGGGCCACGGTCTTTTTCGGGGTGCTGCTGCTGACTGTCACGGCCTTCGCGGTGTTCGTGCGGTCATATGCACTCGATGCGGTGATGAGCGAGCGTGTCGGCCCGCTTCCCGGCTGGCTGGCAAGCCTCGCCTCGTTCGGTTTTGTCCAATACGATCCCAACGCGAGCCAGATCTCGTTTGACGCCATACGCTTCGATCGCGACGGCATCATCTTCGCGCTGCCGCTTGCGGCCGGGCTGCCGCACGCCTTTGTCTATCTGGGCTTCGCCGGTGCGATCGCGGCGTCTCTCATCGCCGCTGGCGCAACGGTGATTTCGCTCGCCTCGATCTTGAGCGAAGACGTTGTGCAAGGTCTGTCGTGGGAGCCCTCGGCCGATCTGCACCGCATCTTCCTCACGCGTGCGTTCGTGCCGCTTGGCGCGCTTGCCGGCGTCCTGCTCGCGACCGTCGCGCCGACCGATCCGTTGCGGCTCTTGATGTGGGCGCTGTCGCTCACTGGTGCGAGCCTGTTTCCCGTCCTGGCGCTGTCGGTCTGGTGGAAGCGGATGACGCCTTTTGGCGCCATTGCGGGGCTTATCTCAGGCTTCACTATCGCCGCGCTCGCGATCTTCGCATCGGAGTCGCAGTTGATCGGACTTCCGAGCGTCATCGCCGGCATTCTGGGATTGCCGGTGGCAACGGCGGTGACGCTCGCCGTCAGTTCGTTCTTTCCGGAGACCAGCCGGCACATCCTTGAAGTGGTGCGCGATATCCGCGTGCCGGGCGGGCAGATCATCTACGATCGCGAGATGCAGCGGCTGCAATTGCGCAAGCACGCCAAGCCGTGAGCTTGCGCGTATGTCCGGTCAATCAATCGACGGGGCGTGCACCGCCAGCTTAGAGCGGTTTTGAGTTGGACTCGGGCGCTTTGTTGGCGGAGCCGTCGGGAGCGGTCGGATCGTTGGGCGTGCCGTATTTCTGGATCCGCTCGCGGAACTTCTTGATGATGCGCTCGACGTAGTCGAAGGCTTTATCCACCTCTTCTTCCGTCGGCAGCTGCTGGGTGTTGGGTGGCGCTTCACCGGGTGCGTCAGGTTTGTTGGCACTTTCGGCAATAGCGAGGCTTTCTTCCAGCACCTTGATGCGGTCTTTGAGCGCCTTGTTCTCGGCTTCCAGAGAGCCGCCCGATGCGTCGCTCTTTGCGGCGCTGTCGGTCTTGTCCTGAACCCCTTCGCACACCCACTGGTCATCCTTGCGCGTACAAAGCGCCATCGCGCCCGTCTCCTTGTCGAGAAGCAGCATGCCGCCGTCGACCGGAGAGAGCGTGTAACGGCCCTTGCCGTCATCGGGCCCGGCAACCTTGTCTTCGGCCAGGGCCGGGGCCGCACCGCAAAGGGCGGTCGCCAGCAGGGCCGCGGCGGCTGATGGCATCGGCAACCTGATGAGGAGGTTTGACGTCATGGCGAAATTCTCCCGCTGAAGCATCAAGGTGTGGGGCAGAAGTGGGGAGCGAGTGTGGCGAACGCCGCGCGCGAATCAGTCCTGTCAGAGCGCGGGAGGCAACGTCGATGTGGCATCGTAATTATCTGAATTAACTGACGTTTTCGAATTTCTTCGCAGTTTAACCTGACGTTTACTGGCTCGGACGAGTGTCGCTCAAGAGCTTTAATTGTGCCGCGTCTGGCTTTGAACCGCACCTGCCTTTCGCGAGCATTCGTCATTGCTTAAGTCGCGTTTGACCTCGCAAGGCATTTGAAGGCGCGCATTCAAAGTCCCATCCGGCACGTCGCGAGGGACACGATGGCGAACACGGATTGGAACGAGCGGATCCGCGAAGAGGTGGAAGCCATCAAATCGGGTGGCAGGCCTGCCCAGACGCAGGAGCCCGTGTGTCAGGCCGCCGATCTTAAGGGACTGCTCAATACGATTGTCGAGCAGATCTCCGATGCCGACCGCCGCCACACCGATACGCTGGTGCAGATGCAGGATCGTCTGGCCTCCATGGGCCGCGAGGCCAGCACGCTGCGTTCCAAAGTGCCGCCGCAGTTTGCCTCCGCATTCGAGCGGATCGAAGCTGGTATGTCCGACCTCGCCCGGCAGATCGCCGATGCCGGTGAGTTGCGGGCGACGCGCGTGGAAGCAAGCGAAGCTTATGTTGCGCACCACGAAACCGAAACCGATCAGGCGGCGCAGATTGTGCCTGCCGCCAACCCAGAGCGGTCCGCGCCACAGTTTGCCGGCGAGCCGCCGATGGCGCTCAGAACCGCTGGCGACGGCGTGGCCCAGGCGGCGCGCTCGCGCGAAGATTTCAAGGCCCGTCACGGCGACATCGATCCCTTCGACGTGATCGAAACCAGTCTGCCCGGCAACGTCTCCGATCCGTGGGACCGCGATTCCGCCGAAGCACTGGCCGGCATCTACGAGCAGCCGGTTGATCCCTATTCCGCTTCGCCTGCGCCGGCTGAAGGCTCGGCGCACCGCAGCTATGCGGCGCCCGCTTCGATGGCGATGGCTCCGGCGGCGGGCGCGATCGACCACAACTGGCTCGAAGCCCGCTTCGCCGAAATCACGCAGCGCATCGATCAGTCTCTGGCCGACATCAGGCCGGACCAGGCGTTCTTTGCCTTGAACCAGCGCGTCAACGAACTCGAGAACCACTTCACCGGCCTCATCGAAGGCGTGGCGACTCGCGGCGATGTCGAAGGTATTCGCCTCATCGAAGCGCACATGAGCGAGCTTGCGACCCACCTGGAGGGTGCTCACAACCAGCTTCTGCGTCTCGATGCCATCGAAAATCAGCTCGTCGCCGTGGCCGGCAAGCTGGATGAAGTGCATCAGATCGCGTCGAGCGATGCCTCCGGCGCTGGCGGTGCAGGCGACGGCGTGTCGGCGCTGATGCCGCAATTCGATATCGAGGCCGTGGCCAAAGCGGCGGCGAACGAGGCCGCATCGCGCTTCGCCGACTTGAAGCCCGCCGCCGATCCCTCGCAGGCGATCGAAGGTGTGCATGCCCTGATCGAGCGGTTCATGAACGACGCCAAGCAGGGAGAAGAAAACACCAGCGCACTGCTCGATACGTTGCAGCAGGCGATGATCCGTCTTCTCGACCGCGTGGATTCTATCGAACTCACGCAGCAGCAGGCCATCCAGGCCCAGTCAGCGCCGCAGGAATACGTGCGCGAGCAGGTACGCTTCAACGTCGATCCGGGCCGGGCCGGCTATGCTGCTCCGCAGGATAGCCATCAGGTCCAGGCCCAGGCGCTCGATGCGGCCGTTGCCGCCGTCGCCTCCGCGAAGCAGATGTCGACGCCGTTTGCCCACGCGCCGGGTTCAGAGATGACAGATGCCGGCGAGCCGATGGAATACGCTCAGCCGCAGGCCGCCGCCGCAGCGGCGCCGCGCGGACCGGAAAAGATCCGTCAGGATTTCATTGCCGATGCGCGCCGCGCCAAGCTGAGACTCGCTGCTGCCGAGGGCGGCGACGCCGAAGGTGGCGTCATCATCGCCAAGCCCGACCTTTCCGAAAGGCCGCTTGAGAAGCCGGCCGCCGGCAAGGTCGAAAAGGCCGCAGGCAAGTCCAAGGGCAAGCCCAAGGCGGACGGCAACGCACAGCAGTCGATGCCGCGCCTGATGGTCATGGGCCTTGGCGTGATCGCGCTTCTCGGCGGTCTCTGGTACATTATGCAAGGCGGTGGCGGCGGTGCGCCTGAAATGGCTTCGCCCGCCGCGATCACGGCACCTGTTGCCGGTCAGTTGCCTGCCGGCGATGCCAAGGGTGCGCTGGATGCCCCCGCGGGCGATGCTGGAACCCAGGTACCGTCAAACGAGCGGTCGGACCTCACTCCCGGCCAGACCGGAACAATCGGCGAGATTCTGACCGGCGAAATCATCGAAGGCGAAACGTCAGTCCCGCTCGGCGGCGTGGCGATCGACACCGGCCGTCCCGTTGCCGCGGCCGATCTGCAGCGCGCCAAGCGCCAACAGGCCATGGCCGCCATGTCGAGCAAGATCGGACAGGCCGCCGCTTCAGGTCAGACGATCTCGCCGGCTGCGCTCATACCCGATGCCGCTGCCGATGCAGCCGCCGGTCAGGGCGTGACCGCGGTCGAGAAGAATTCCATCACCAGGCGCGGTGCGCTCGACATGCCGCCGGTGACGGTGGGGCCGCTGTCGCTGCGTCTTGCCGCGGCCAACGGCGATCCGTCAGCCGAGTTCGAAGTCGGCGCGCGGTTAGCCGAAGGCAAGGGCACGTCGCAGAGCTTCGAGGAAGCCGCAAAGTGGTATCAACGGTCGGCCGATCAGGGCTTCGTCCAGTCTCAGTATCGCCTCGGCACCTTTTATGAGCGCGGGCTCGGCGTGAAGGCCGATCCGGCCAAGGCCGCGGCGTGGTATCAGCGCGCGGCTGAAAAGGGCAACGTCAAGGCCATGCACAATCTGGCGGTCTTGAGCGCCAACCAGTCCAAGGGTTCGCCTGACTACGCGACGGCCGCCAAGTGGTTTACGGAAGCCGCCGAGCGCAACCTGTCCGACAGCCAGTTCAATCTGGCCGTGCTCTATGAAAATGGGCTCGGCGTAGAACAGAACCTGAAGCAGTCCTTCAAGTGGCTGTCGCTGGCCGCCAAGAGCGGCGACAAGGAAGCGGTCCGCCGCCGCGACATCCTGAAGGGCAAATTGACGGCCGAGGAAATCGCCGAGGCCGAGGCCATGCTCAAGACCTATTCCGGCAAGGTTCCCGATCCGATGGCGAATGATGCCCGCAGCGCCGGCGAGGCCTGGAAAAAGAACCCGGCCAACGGCGTGAACGGTTGACAGCAAACGCGGCGCCCACTGGGCGCCGCAATTGTTTTGACCCCCGGCGTTTCAATGGCCCGGTGATGGAACTGTGGCATTGACTTTTGCGGTGTCAGGGGGCTTGTGACACTCAGTGGTTGCGTCAGCGGTCAGTCCCGCCGGGCAGTCGCTGCGCAACTAAAAAATCCAACCAGCGCGGTAAGCAAGCGGACAGCGGACCCGGGGATGCACATCTACCTGCCGATCGCGGAATTGTCGGCCAATGTGCTGGTCTTTCTCGGGCTCGGCGCCGCCGTCGGATACCTATCCGGCCTGTTCGGCGTCGGCGGCGGATTTCTGCTGACGCCGCTGCTCATCTTTCTCGGCATCCCCCCAGCGGTTGCGGTCGGCACCGGCACGGCGCATGTCGTCGCCTCGTCCGTGTCAGGCGCCATCACCCAGTACCGCCGCAACAACGTCGACGTGAAGATGGGGCTCGTCATGCTGACGGGCGGCATTGCCGGCACCGTCATCGGCGTTGAGATGGTGCGCTTGTTGCGCCGGGCCGGTCAGTTCGATCTGGTGGTCTCGCTGACCTACGTGACCTTTCTCGGCGTCATCGGCGTGCTGATGCTGATCGAGAGTGCCAACACCTGGCGCGCATCGCGCGTCGGCACGCAGGCGGCGCCCCGTAAGTCCGGGCAGCACAGCTGGGTCGACGGCCTGCCGCTCAAGATGCGGTTTCACCGCTCCAAGCTCTACATCAGCGCCGTGCCGCCGGCGGTGATCGGCATGTTCGTCGGCTTCATGGCGGCGATCATGGGCATCGGCGGCGGCTTCGTCATCATCCCGGCCATGATCTACATCCTGCGCATGCCGACAAATGTCGTGGTCGGCACCTCGCTGTTTCAGATCACTTTCGTCGCCGGTCTCGCGACCATCCTGCACGCCGTGCAAAACAAGAACGTCGATATCGTGCTGGCGGCTATGCTGATGGCAGGCGGCGTGATCGGCGCGCAATTCGGCGCCTCATCCGGCGTCAAGATCAAGGGCGAGCAGTTGCGCTTCCTGCTCGCCGCCATCGTGCTGATCGTCGCCATCCGCATCGGCTACGATCTGGTCGTGACGCCAGCCGAGTTGTTTTCGCTCGGCAAGGCGGCGGGAGGGCGGTGATGGCGAGGCTTTGTAACACGCTGGCCGCGGCCTTGATGTTGCTGAGCCTCCCGGCAGCGGCCGAGACGCGGCCTGGGAAGGAAACGATCGAGGCTGACGTGTCGTCGCGCTCGGTGTCGATTACCTCGAGCTTCACCGGCACCGAGATCCTGATCTTCGGCACGGTGGAGAATTCGCGGCAGCCAAGCGCGGAAGCTGGCACCTACGACGTGGTGGTCGTGGTCGAGGGCACACCGGCGCCGCTCACCGTGCGCAAGAAGAGCCGTATCGGCGGCGTCTGGATCAACGCCAAGGACGTGCGGTTTTCGTCGATGCCGAGCTACTACGCCATCGCCTCGACCCGCCCGATTGAGGAGATCGCCGACGCCAAGATCTTGAACCAGTACGAGATCGGCTTTCATCACGTGCGCATGACGCCGTCGGGCCGCCACATCGTCAGCGAGGCCGATCATGATGTCAGCGAGTTTCGCGAGGCGGTGATCCGCCTGAAGCAGCGCGAGCGGCTGTTCATCACCACAGAGTACGGCGTGACCTTTATCGGCCGCAGCCTGTTCCGCTCGACCATCGCCCTGCCGCCGAATGTGCCTGTGGGTCCGCTCGTCGCCCGCGTGTTCCTGTTTCAGGACGGCAAGATGCTGAGCCAGTACAAAAGCCGGGTCGGTCTCGAGCGGGCAGGCATCGAGCGGTTCCTGCATGATACCGCGTTCAATGCGCCCCTGGTCTACGGGCTGGCAACGGTGTTGATGGCCGCGGCGGCCGGCATGACGGCGGCCTTCGTGTTCCGCAAGCCCGGCAAATGATGGCGCTTCAGTCTTCGCGCAACAGCCGCGCGGCGACGGGATAGAGCCCTTCCTGGCCCAGCATCCACACCGCCATGCCATCGGCGCCGAACAGCGGCTCGAATGCCTGATCGAGAATGTTGAGGCCGCCGGCGAACGTGCCGAACGCCGGCATGACAAGGCGCAGGCCGTTGCCGACGAAGCAGGGCCGGCGAATGGCCGTGCCGTTCATGACAAGGCGGGCGGCGGGATGGAGATGCCCGGCGATTTCGTGGGTGATGGCACCGCAGCCCGGCTCGTGGCGCAGCGTCAAACCTTCGACCGTCAGCTCGGGTAGAACGGTGCCGCCAAACACGTCTGAAATCCTGGCGTCGTGGTTGCCGGTGATCCAGATCCAGTCGCAGGCGTCCTGCACGATCTTCAAGGTTTCGCGGTCGGATGGATCGATGCGCGCTTCGGCCTGGCTGTCATGAAAACTGTCGCCGAGCGCGATCACGGTTTCGACGTCGTAGGCGTCGATCACCTCGGCGAGCCGGCGCAGCGACTCGCGCGTATCGTAGGGCGGCAGCATCTGCCCGCGCACGGCATAGTAAGAACCTTTTTCCAAATGCAGATCGGAGACGATCAAGGCACGTTCCGACGGCCAGTAGAGCGCGCCCGACATGTGCGCGCGCAACGCCTTGCCGCAAATTGACACCGGCTGATCGGCGAAGTCTGAAAGGCCGAGCCGTTCCGGCTTCAAGAGACCCATGTCCGTGCCCCCATCGCTGTGCCCGCGCCAGTCCAGAAACTCAGCCCTTGTCCGTCGCCTCGCGGATCAGGGCTTCGGCCGCATCCCTTAGAAGCGCCTCGCGCGCGCCGCCCGCCACCTGCTCGCGGCCGATCTCGAGAAGGATCGGCACGCTGAGCGGAGACGCCCGTTCCAACGCCTGATGCCTGATTCGCCCCTTGATGCGCGAAAGAAACTCTTGCAGGCGGGCAATGTCGAGCAGCCCCGTGGCCGCATCGGCCCAGGCGGCTTCCAGCAGGATGTGGTGCGGATCGTGACGGCGCAACACGTCATAAATGAGATCGGTCGAGATCGTCACCTGCCGGCCTGATTTCTGCCGGCCGGGATGGCGCCGCTCGATCAGCCCGGCGATGACGGCGGCTGAGCGGAAGGTGCGCTTCATCAGGCTCGATTCGGCGAGCCAGGCGTCAAGGTCGTCGCCCAGCATGTCTTCTTCGAACAGGCGGTCGAGCGGCATGCGGCCGGAAGCGATGAGCGCCGAGATATCGCCGCGCCCCCAGACCGACAGGCCATAGTCGTTGGCGACGAAGCCGAGCGGCATGGCGCCCGCGCGGTCGAGCCGCCGCGTCAGCAGCATGCCGAGCGTCTGGTGGGCCAGCCGGCCCTCGAACGGATAGGCGACGAGGTGATGGCGGCCGCCCTGCGGAAACGTTTCGATCAGCACGTCGCCGGGGCCGGGGATCAGCGAGCGATGCTTCTGCAGCCGCAGCCACTGGGCCACGGGTTTGGGCAGATTGCGCCACGAGCGGCTGTCGGACAGCATGGCGCGCACGCGCTCCGCCAGATGCGTCGACATGGGGAAGCGCCCGCCGCCGTAGCTCGGGATCATCGGGTCCTTGGCGGAGGAGCGCGAAACGTAGACCTCGGTGTCGCGCAGACCTTCGAAACGCAAGATCTCGCCTGCAAAAACGAAGGTGTCACCGGCCTTCAACTGTTCAGCGAACACTTCGTCGAGATCGCCCAGCACCCGGCCGCCCTGCAGCGCCTTGCCGCCGTTGGCGCCGCGCATGCGACCGGAGATGAGCCGGACTTTCAGAAGCGGTGTATCGACGATGGTGCCGACGTTGAGGCGGTATTGGCTGGCGATCCTGGGATGGGCGATGCGCAGCGTGCCGCCGTCGCCGGGCCGCAACTTGGCGAACCGCTCATAAGCCTTCAGTGCATAGCCGCCGGTCGAGACGAAGCCGGTCACGCGGTCGAATTGTTCGCGTTTGAGATCAGCGTAGGGCAGCGCGGTCCGGACCTCCGCAAAGAGGCCGTCCGGCTGAAACGGCGCTTGGCACGCCATGCCGAGGATGTGCTGGGCCAGCACGTCGAGCGCGCCCGAGCGCGACATGGCGGCATCCTGGGCGCCGGCTTCAGCGGCTTCCAGCGCCGCCCGGCATTCGAGCACCTCGAAGCGGTTGCTGGGAACGAGGATAGCCTTGGACGGTTCATCGAGCCGGTGGTTGGCGCGGCCGATGCGCTGCAGGAGACGGCTCGCCCCCTTGGGTGCGCCGACATGAATGACGAGATCGATATCGCCCCAGTCGATGCCGAGATCGAGCGTGGAAGTGGCGACGACGGCGCGCAGGGTGCCCGCAGCCATGGCGGCCTCAACCTTCTTGCGGCGCGTGGTCTCCAGCGAGCCGTGATGCAGACCGATCGGTAGATTGGCGTCGTTGATGCGCCACAGATCCTGAAACAGCAGCTCGGCCTGCATGCGGGTGTTGACGAACAGGATGGTCAGCTTGTGCGCTTTCAGCGCCTCGTAGATGCGGCCGATGGCATAGCGCGAGGTGTGGCCGGACCACGGCACTTCCGCCTCGCCCTCGAGGATCTCGATTTCAGGTTTCGCGCCGCCGCTCACGGTCACGAGATGCGACAGCGTGGTTTCGGTTTCGGGTCTGCCCTGTGGCACCAGATAGGCCCGCAGCTCGCTCGGCCGCTCGACGGTCGCCGAGAGGCCGATGGTCATGAGATCAGGACTTAATTTGCGCAGCCGCGCGATATCGAGCGCCAGCAGGTCGCCGCGTTTGGAGGCGGCGAGCGCGTGCAATTCATCGAGGATGATCGTGTCGAGCGATCCGAACAGTTGGCCCGCATCGGCATGGCTCAGCAGCAGCGCCAGCTGCTCTGGCGTCGTCAGCAGGATCGACGGCGGATGCGTGCGCTGGCGCTGCCGGCGGGCAACGGATGTATCGCCGGTGCGCACTTCGGCGCGGATCTTGAGGTCCATCCCGGCGATGGGGGTGGTCAGGTTGCGGGCGACGTCGGCGGCGAGCGCTTTCAACGGCGAGATGTAAAGCGTCTTGAGGCCGGCGCTGCGTTTGCTCTCGGAAAGTGCGACGAGGCTCGGCAGAAAGCCGGCCAGCGTCTTGCCGGCGCCGGTCGGCGCGATGAGGAGCGTCGAGCGGCGCTCACGCGCTGCATCCAGCATGGCCAGCTGATGCGGCCGCGCGGTCCAGCCGCGGGCTCGAAACCATGCCTCAAACCGCGGCGGCAGGACGGCGGACCTCGCACGCCCAACTTCGCCAGATCTGCTCTTGGGGGTGCGCCGCTCTTTCGACATTCTCTCGTGGGCAAACGCGTCTTGAGTGATACGTGCGGGCAGCGGTGCGCCGCCATGGCCGGAAGATAAACCGGGTGCGGGCTTGTGCACGGCTCCTGCCGCGATTAGGTGACGGGTCGTAGCGCTGCTCAACGGCGCGGCGCTTGAACAATCTAGACCGGGATGGAGAGTGTGGCGATGAACTTTCGCGATTTTCTGGGCGGCCACCCGTTGACGGTCGCCGTGCGCCTCGCCATCCTTTCGCTCATCGCCGGCATGGTGCTGTCATTCCTGGGCGTGACGCCGCGCAATTTCTTCTATGTGGTCGATGACTTCGCCCGCAGGATCTACGATTTGGGATTTGGCGCGGTCGAATGGGTCTTCCAATACCTGATCCTCGGCGCCATGCTGGTGGTGCCGGTGTGGCTGATCCTGCGCCTCTTGCGGTCCAGGCCCGGAGCGGGCGGCGAGTGACGTTCGTCGCGACTGAAGGCCTACGCCAACGGCCGGCCAGCCCACTCCTGCGCCGCACATCCGCGAATATCGGCAAGACTTGCCGCGCCCCGCTGCCGCAACTCGTGCGCGAGATGCGCCTTGATGCGGCCGATGAGGCCAGGCCCCTGATAGATGAGGCCGGTATAGAGCTGCAAAAGCGTCGCCCCGGCCTCGATCTTGGCCAGCGCCGTCTCCGGGCTGTCGATCCCGCCGATGCCGATCAGGGGGATTTTGCCGCCGGTTGCCAGATAGACGCGGGCGAGCATGGCGGTGGCGCGACTGAACACCGGCCGCCCTGAAAGCCCACCGGCCTCGGACTGGCGCGGGTCCTTGAGCCCGGTGCGGGCGAGCGTTGTGTTCGACACTGCGATACCATCGACGGCATGCGCCACAAGCCGGCCGGTGATTTCGGCTAAATCAGCTTCGGCTATGTCTGGCGCAATCTTGACGACGATGGGCCGGCGCGGCGCGCCTTCGGCCACCAGTCGGGCGCGTGCCGCCATCAGTCGTGACAGCAACTCATCGAGCGCGGCTGGCGCCTGCAGGTCGCGCAAGCCCGGCGTGTTGGGTGACGAGATGTTGACGGTAAAGTAGCTGGCTATGGCATTGAAGCGCTTCAGGCCCTCGACGTAATCACCGCTGCGGTCGGCGCTGTCTTTGTTGGCGCCGATGTTGACGCCGACGATGCCGCCTCGCGCCTTGCGCGCTTCGAGCCGGGCGAGGGCCGCGTCATGGCCGCCGTTGTTGAAGCCGAGCCGGTTGATGAGGCCGTCGTCGGCGACGAGGCGGAACACGCGCGGTTTGGGGTTGCCGGGCTGCGGCTTGGGGGTAACGGTGCCGATTTCGGCAAATCCGCAGCCAAGCCCCAGGACGCCATCGGGCACCCGGGCATCTTTATCATAACCCGCTGCGATGCCGAGCGGATTTGCGAAGGTCAAGCCGAACACCATTTGCCTGAGCCGCTCGTCGTCGCGGCCGGTGGGACGCGGATAGAGCCCCAGCTCCAGGGCTTTCAATGTCGCCTCGTGCGCCTCCTCCGGTTCCATGGCGAATAGTGCGGCGCGGGCAATGGGATAGAAGCGTGTCAGCATGCAAAGGTCTCGTGATCACAGTCGATCGAATCGTCGGACGTAAGCCGGACCGGCGCGGCCCAAAGCGCCAGATGGGTTGGAAGCGGGGCATAGAGATGCGGGAACAGGGAACCGCCTCGCGACGTCTCGAACTTCAGATGCGGTCCAAGTTGATCACTGTCAAATGCAACTAGGAGAAGATCGGGGGCGTTGGCGAAATGCCTGGCGAGCGTGCCGGCGATTTGTGACAGCGACGACAAATGGATGAAGCCGTCGCGCACGTCGTCGGCTGACCCGGCATAGCTGCCCAAAGACCGGGCAGCATCCCAGTCCTGGCGCGAGACGATTTTAAAAACACGCTTATCCATTGGTGTTTCCGAGCAGTTCGTGAGCACCTGAGATGTGTGCTTCACGATCATTTGTGGCGCCACTCCGAAACAAAGTCCTGGTTGAGACGCAGGCCATCGACGGCGGCAACTTTGCGCCAGGACCAAGGCAACAGGAATTTAGGTCCGGAAAGAATTATATTCTGGAAAGGGGATATCCGCATCGTGCTAATGTGGCAAGAAGAGTTCCCCCGCCGCCAGCGATCTGGACTGGACGTCCGCTGCGAGCCGGCAAGGGAAACGATCTGGTGTGAATCGCTGTGCAGCCAACCGCATCCTTGAGTATTGCCGACATTCTGTCGGGTGCATTTTTGTTCAATGTGCCGGCCTATCAGCGCCCGTATTCGTGGACGCGGGATCAGACGGAGCAGCTGCTAGACGATTTGCTGGAAGCAAGCGGTCTTGGTTCCTTCGCGAGCGCGGAGCGTTCCTACTTCCTCGGCACCGTCTTGCTGATGGATACGTCCGAACGTCAGCTGAAGCAGCTCACGCCAAAGATGGCGCAGCGCGAATTCGACGTCGTCGACGGCCAGCAGCGTCTGGTCACGCTGATGATGCTGTTTGCCGTCCTGCGCGATCTGGAAGATGTTGACCGCTCGTTCATCAAACGCCGCGCCAACGCCATGCTGACGGCACAGCATGGCTCGCGGTTCTTTCCGACGCTGCGTCCGCGCCTTCATATTGCGACGCGTGAACGGGCATTTTTCGAAGCCAATGTGCTGACGCCGGGAGCAACGCTGCAGTCGACCGTGTCGAGCGAGCTGACCGCACCGGAAAATGCGCTGCTGTCCAGTCGCGACGGCCTGCTGTTCGCACTGAAGGAACTGCCCGAGGATACGCGCCAGAACCTTTTCGAGTATGTATGCGAAAACTGCTTCGTCGTGGCGATTGTCAGCGACGACATCGACAACGCGCACCGAATCTTCATCGTCTTGAACGAGCGCGGCAAGAAGCTGCAGCGCAACGACATCCTCAAGGCCGACGTGTTGAGCCGCTTACCCTCCGGCATGATGGAGGATGCGCATCAACGGTGGGATGAGACCAGTGCGGAGCTCGGGGGCGACTTCGAATCCTTGTTCACCCACATCCGGACCATCTACGGGCAGTCGCGGCCGCAGATCGTCTCCGGCGTGCGCCAGGTGATCGACCAGTCGGGCGGGGCGGAAGCGTTTTTCAATACCGTGTTCGTGCCGTTCAGCCAGTCCTACAAGCTGATGCGCAGCGGCGGGGCGGGCGTGCTGCCGCCGGCGATGGTGCGCAGCCTCATGTATCTCAACCGCCTGCCCGAGGGCGATTGGGCTCCGGCCGCGATGCTCGCCTTGGCATCATGGGAATCTGATCCGCAACGGGCCGCGCGCCTGCTGGCGGAGATCGACCGGCTGGCCCACGTGCTCAGGATCTTGTGCGCAGGGACAGGCAAGCGCGTGCGCCGCTTCGCCGATGTTGTCCGCGCGATCCGCGCCGGCACGGCGTTGGACGCCAGCGAAGCGATTTTCAACATTCCGCGCGATGAGACGCGCAACATGGGTTTTCACCTGCGCGATCTGCACAAGCGCAATCCCAAAATCTGCAAGCTCGTGCTGTTGCGCTTGAGCGACGAAATCGATGGGGCGCTGTCCGAGGTCGATCCGGAAGACTATACCATCGAGCACGTCCTGCCGCAGCGGCCCTCGGCGACGAGCGAGTGGCGCCGGTGGTTTCCAAATGCGGAAGAGCGCAACATTTCGACCGAAAGTCTCGGCAATCTGGTGCTGATCACGCAGAAGCAGAACGACAAGGCCCGCAACGCCTCGTTCTCGGAAAAAAAGAAGATCTACGCGATTGCTGACCCGCGCGCGCCGCTGCTGCCGATCACGCGTGACGTGCTCGCCGTCGAGGAGTGGCGCAGGTTCGAGATCGAGGCGCGTGAGGACCGCTTGCTCAGGCTGATCGAGCGGATCTGGCGTCTTGAACTTTCGAGTGCGCGGCAGGGTGTCAAGCTGCAGCCGACGCCGACGGACGCCTGATCGCGGCGTGCCCGTGCGTGCGTTCCGTTCACAGCCGCGTCAGGACGATACGATAGTGCCGTCGATGGCCTTGGCGATCAGCGCGCGCATTTCGGGAATGCCATAGAGCGCGATGAAGGTGCCGAACCGCGGGCCGCGCTCCTGGCCGAGCAGCGTCTCGTAGAGCGCCTGGAACCATTCGAGCTTGACGCCCGGGCCGCCGGTTGGGCTCACCTTGGCGGTATCCTGATAGCGCGGAATGGCGCGCGCCACATCGAGCAGCGCGTTCTGGATCGTGTCGCCGTCGGCACCGGCCGGCAGTGCAGCAAGCGCTGCATCAAGCGACTTCAAGGCGGCAACTTCAACCTCGTCAGGCGCGCGGAATTTTTTCGTCGGCTTCACGAAGTCGTTGAAGTAGCGGATGGCATAGTCCGACAGCTTGTCGAGCCGTGGATTGCCCTCCGGCGACGCGCCGGGCGAATAGCGCTTCAAGAACCCCCACAGCACATCCTTGTTCTCGGCGTGCGAGACCGAGACGAGGTTCAGGAGAAGGCCGAAGGTGATTGGCAACTCGGGCCGCGGCGGATTGCCGGAATGGATGTGCCAAACCGGGTTGTCGAGCCGCTGCTTGGATGGCTGCCCCGGATACGAGGCAATGAACTGCATGTATTCGTCGACCGCGCGCGGGATGACGTCGAAATACAGTTTCTTGGCGCTGCGCGGGCGCTGGAACATGTACAGAGCCAGGCTTTCCGGCGAGGCATACGTCAACCACTCGTCGATGGTGAGGCCGTTGCCCTTCGACTTGGAAATCTTCTGCCCCTTCTCGTCGAGGAACAGTTCATAGACGAAGTGTGCCGGTGCCTTGCCGCCCAGGATTTCGCAGATCTTGTCGTAGATCGGCGCGTTGGGCTGATGGTCCTTGCCGAACATCTCGAAGTCGACGCCGAGTGCCGCCCACCGCATGCCGAGATCGGGCTTCCACTGCAACTTGGTGCGGCCGCCACGGACGTCGAGATCGACGTCGACGCCATCCTCGCCGGTGTAGGTGATGGTCGCGTTCTTCGGATCGACCTTCAGTATCGGCACATAGAGCACGCGGCCGGTCTTGGGCGAAATGGGCAGGAACGGCGAATAAGTGGCCTGACGTTCCTCGCCCAGCGTCGGCAACATGACCGCCATGATGTCGTCGTACTTTTCGAGCGCGCGCACGAGCATGTCGTCGAACTTGCCCGACGTGTAGTACTCGGTCGCGGACGCGAACTCGTACTCGAAACCAAACGTATCGAGGAAACGCCGCAGCATCGCGTTGTTATGATGGCCGAAGCTCTCGTAGTTGCCGCTGAACGGGTTGGGCACGCGCGTCAGCGGCTTGTGCAGATGCGGTTCGAGCGCCTTCTTGTCCGGCACGTTGTCTGGAATTTTGCGCATGCCGTCCATGTCGTCGGAGAAGCACAGCAACCGGGTCTTGCGCTTGCCCTCGGTCAGCACCTCGAAGGCGTGGCGCACCATGGTGGTGCGCGCCACTTCGCCGAAGGTGCCGATGTGCGGCAGGCCGGAGGGGCCGTAACCCGTTTCGAACAGCACCGTCTTGTCCTTGCCGCCCGGCAGCTTGTCGAGACGTTCGATCAGTTTGCGCGCCTCCTCGAACGGCCAGGCCTTGGCTTCGGCAATGGCGGTGAGGTCTTCCGGAGCGATGACGGCTGTGGTGGACATGATCGGAATTTTTCATTGGGTTGGAGGCCCGAGCCGGGCCCGCGTTGAAGCGCGGCGCACCCTAGGTTGCGCCGCATTGCGCGTCAATCTTTGCGCGCTGGCGGCGTGAACGGCGCGATGGAGAGGACGAGGCATGGCCAGTGCCCGGCGTCACGGTGTGAGCTTGGTCCAGGTGATGTTGCGGATCTCGATGCGCTGATTTTCATCGGCCGGAGCGACGGCGTCGAAGCCTGCACCAACGAGCGCCCCCACTGTCTCGGATGCAATCTGCTGCGCTGTGCGCTTGCTGCCAGGAAACACACCATACGTCAGCAGAAGCACGCGGTCCTCAAGCACCCTGTCGAGATCCTGGCCATGATAAAACACCGTCGCGTCGAAGCCGGAGGATGCGCCTCCCGCCTCGTCGCGGAACTGGTTCGCGTCGTCCCAACCGTCGCTTTGGGTGTTGCCCGCGCGATGCAAGGCAAGGATGCCTGAGGCCTTGAGGTTCGTGAACACCTGATCCAGCTTGTCGAACGCCGTTGCGCCGGACCACGTCCGTTCCGTTCGCCGCTTTTCATCAAGCGCGGCATCGACCTCACGGTCGAGCCACGCGAGGTCGCTCTGGCTCCAAGTGTCTTGCGACAGCGATTCTTCGGCCGTCTGCCGGATATCCGCGCGCGAATCGAAGCCGCCCCAGGCCAGATTGCGGATGAGAACACGAACGTCGTTGCGATCCTCGTCCGTCAGACCAGCGGCGGCTGCGGCGGGGACGCGAGAGCCCGGCTTCGATGTAAGAATCTTCGACAACCAGCTCATGGTCAGATGGCTCCGCGTCAGAGTGGCTTCGGGCTGCAGGAGGCTGATTGCAAGTGCGATGATGCCGATGCCATTCATTCGTAGCGGCCTGGCGCGATCGTAGCGTTTTCGACGAAGACCTGAAGCGCCGTCAGCATCTGGAAGTGCAGGGCCCGCAGTCTGGCTTCGAGCCCAGGTGCGAGTTCGATCCCGTCGTCGGGTCCCCGCTCCGGTCGAGGCAGGCCAAGGGCCGTGATCATGTCGAGAAAGTAGAACGACATGTCGCCGTATGGCCGCTTGCCGTCTCCGCGGGGCGCCGGAAACGCGCCTTCAGAGTTGAGATCTTCGATGTCGTGCTCGTTTGGCCACTCGACCGATAGAACCTTGAGCAGCGCCCGGTGGTCATCAGAAAATTCAAAGCTTCCGTCTGCCGCGAGGCCCTTCTCGGCGGCCGTCAGATCGGTTGTAGAAGAATACGTGTCGGCTTCCGGCAGCTTTTTCAGACCCGGTGTGTAGCGGCCCGGCGCAAGCGTGCCGTGGCGCAGAAGCGTGCGCAAGGCGGCCACCATCTCGACGTGGCGCATGGCGAGGCTCCCATCGTCGGTCTCGGCGAACGTCTCGCGCAGTTGTGCGATGAGATCGCTGCGGCCGTAAGGTGCGCGGGGATTGAGCATCGGTGCGCCGCTCTCGGTGATGTCCCACAGGAGGTGAGACTGACGCAAAAGAGCGATGTGCTGGGAGGTGAGTTCAAATGGACGTTCGTAGTAGAATGCATCCCCGGTCTCGACCTTGCGGCGAGACACATCGGCAGCATTCGGGTCGAGCCACACTTGCGCAACGACGTCCGGGATGCCGGTTGATGGGGATTGTGCACCGGCGGGGCCGGCCGTGCCGGCGACTGCGATGCCAAGCAGACGGGCAAGGAATTTAGACAGCAGCGACATGCGCGATCGTCCGATGAAAGAGGTTCAGTGATCTTAGGACCGGTGATGGCCGTCAGCAATTCAAGGTTCATTCATCTTGGCCGGGCCGCATGAAGAAAATTGGCAACGGCATCGGCAGCGTCAGTGAGGTTGCCTTTGCGGGTGAAGCCGGAAGCGCCGCGCGGGCCGAAGTCGTGATCGCCGTCGCCCAGCCAATGCAACATGATCTTCTTTGCAAGTTTCATGGCGCCGACCTCGGCGCGGTTGCCGAAGGGGTCGCGTTCGCCCTGGACGATGAGCGACGGACACGTGATGGTCTTGAGGTGATCGGTCCGCAGTCTTTCGGGCGCTCCGGGCGGATGGAAGGGATAACCCAGGCAAACGAGGGCAGTGATGCGACGGTCCGCGTAGGCCTGACCGGCAATCATGCTGGCGATGCGACCGCCCATGGACTTGCCGCCGATGACGAGCCGCTGGCCCGGCGCGAGCCGCGAGGAAACGGACGCGATCATGGCGTCGTATTCTGGAATGAGCTTTTCGGCCTTGGGTGGCGGTTTTTTTGTGCCGCCGTCGCGGCGCGCGGCCATATACGCGAATTCGAACCGGGTGACGCCGATGCCGCGGTCTGAAAGCAACGCGGTTATCGCCTCCATGAACGGGGAAGTTATCCCCGCCCCTGCGCCGTGTGCCAGGATCAGATGCGGCGCTGGGGCTTCAGGCCCTGATGTCAGCGTGAAGGCTTTGGTTAATGTCATGGTGCGAGTTTTGGTAAAGGAGAGTTGATCTGTTCTATGGTGCGCAAGATGCAAATCCAAGCGGCAGGCCCGGACGCCCGGGGCCGGGCGGGACGACAGGAGTTTGAGGCGTGATCGATCCCTTCAGCCAGACCGGTATCCGTTTCGCTGTGTTCTTCGGCGTGTTGATCGCGTTCGGCATCCTGGAAATGCTGCATCCACGCCGCCGGCTCACTGTCGACAAGGTGCGCCGCTGGTTGACGAATTTTTCGATTATCGCTCTCAACAGCCTCGTCGTGCGGATCATGGCGGCGCTTTCGGTGCCGCTGGCCGCCATCGCCGCGGCGCACTATGCCGGGGACAACGGCTGGGGACTTCTGAACGCGGTTGAATGGCCGTCTGCGGTGGAATTCGTGCTGGCGGTGGCCTTGCTCGATCTCGCAATATGGGTCCAGCACGTCGCCTCTCACAAAGTACCGGTGTTCTGGCGCCTGCATCAGATGCACCACGCCGATCCCGATATCGACGTGACGACCGGCATACGCTTCCACCCGATTGAAATCGCATTGTCGACGTTGTGGAAGATCGCGTGCGTGATGGCGCTGGGCGCATCACCATTGGCGGTGTTCGTATTCGAAGTTCTGCTCAATGCGACGGCGCTCTTTTCGCATTCGAACGTGGCGCTGCCCGAGCGGCTGGATAGAATCCTGCGGCGCGTGATCGTCACGCCCGACATGCACCGGGTTCACCATTCGATCGAACGGCACGAACACGATAGCAACTATGGGTTCAACCTCTCGGTGTGGGATCGACTGTTCGGCACCTATCGCGCCGAGCCGGAAAAAGGTCATGAACACATGACGATAGGCCTCAAGAGTTACCAGAGCGGCGAACCTGCTGGCCTCAAATGGAGCTTAAGTCTTCCCTTTAAACCCCTGCGCAGAGGATGAGCTTGATGGTCCCAATTTCGCCCGAAGCTAGGATAGGATATCCTTGATTTGAAAAAAGCGGGTTCAATGACCAAAGCGCGGATCATCCTAGTCCTGGCCGGCGTCGCATGTGCCGGTACGCTCAGCGCCAATTTATCTGGCGCGCGGGCGCAGGAGTCTGCGCCTTCCGTCCGGCATCTTGCCGAGCAGATCGAGATCATCCCCGACGACCGCGTCAGCGCGGCGGAAATCGATGGCGGCGAGCACGTGCTGCCGGATTTTGTCGGCGGTCCGAAGAAGCTGCATTTCAACGAAAGCCAGCCCGGATTGGCGGCGGCGGGCGAGGGCGGGGAAGGTTCTGCGACCGCGCCAGATAAGGCCGCGGCAGCAGGCTCTACGGATTCGGATAAGACGGCCGGCAGCCGTGAGCCCAGGAAATCGGCGGCGCTCGACAAGTCTGGCGGGGCTGAGGACGCTGCGCCTGCGGCGAGCGGCGGCCCCTCCAAACCGGTTGAGCCAACCAACGCTCGCCCAGTACCGTTGATGGTTGAACCGATCGCCGCCGCGGCCGATCCGGCTGCGGATGGCGAGCAGAAGCCGAAAGTGCGGCTGGTACCGGCCAAGACACTGTTTGGCGCGGCAAAGTCGCCGGCGCCGCTTAAGGCCCGTGCCATCGGCAGCTATTCACGCGGATGCCTCTCCGGCGCCGTGGCGCTGCCGGTCGATGGCCCGGCGTGGCAAGCGATGCGGCTTTCGCGCAACCGCAATTGGGGACACCCCAAGCTGGTCGGGTTGGTCGAGCGTCTTGCCACCGAAGCACAGAAGAACGATGGGTGGCCGGGCCTTCTGGTCGGTGACTTGTCGCAGCCGCGCGGCGGGCCGATGTTGACGGGGCATGCGAGCCATCAGGTCGGACTCGATGCCGACGTGTGGCTCACTCCGATGCCCAATCGCAAGCTGACCAAGCGTGAGCGCGAGGATATCTCGGCAACGTCGATGCTTGACAAGACCGACATCGCGGTCGATCCGAAAGTCTTTACCGAGAACCACGTCAAACTCATCAAGCGCGCCGCCTCTTATCCGGAGGTGGAGCGTGTGCTGGTGCATCCTGCGATCAAGAAGGCCCTTTGCCATGCGGCTGGAACCGACCGTGCGTGGCTAGGCAAGGTGCGGCCCATCGGCGGACACTACTATCACTTCCACATCCGCATCGGCTGCCCGGCAGGGTCGGAAGCCTATTGCAAGCCGCAGAAGGCGACGACCGGCGAGGACGGATGCACGAAGGAAGTTGATGAGTGGCTGGCGCGCCTGTCAGCGCCGCCAAAGCCGCTGCCGCCCGGTTACAAACCGAAGCCCCCGCCGCCGCCGGTCACGATGGCCGAGTTGCCGCCGGAGTGCCGCAGCGTCCTGGCGAGCGGACCAGACGGGATTATCGCCCCGCCGTCGCCCAAGCCGAGCTTGGCGACGACCGTCGCCAAGGAACATCCGGCTCTGCAACGCCAGCTGCTGAAGCTGCGCGTTGAGAACCAGTAGAAGCGCCGCGCTGGGCGCGTTTGCGCAGCTCCGGCAAGCGTCCATGAACGGGTCCGTCAGGCTGAGGTTCGCGCCGGCCCCGGCAGAGGACAGCTGACGCCGGTTCCCGCAAGGCCGCAGTACCCGCCAGGGTTCTTGGCCAGATACTGCTGATGATAGTCCTCGGCGTAGTAGAACTGAGGTGCTCTTGCGATCTCGGTCGTGATCGCGCCGTATCCTTTGGCGGCGATCGCCTTAGCGTAGGCGTCGCGCGCGGCGCGTGCTTCGGCATGCTGCTCCGGCGTCGTCGTGTAGATCACCGAGCGGTATTGCGTGCCTGTGTCGTTGCCCTGACGGTAGCCCTGCGTCGGATCGTGCGCTTCGAAGAAGACTTTGAGCAGTTCGCCATACGAGATCTGCTTGGGATCGAACACGACGAGCACCACTTCAGCATGGCCGGTTTTGCCGGTGCAGACGTCTTCATACGTCGCGTTGGGCGTAAAGCCCCCGGCATAACCCACCGCGGTTATCCAGACACCTTTGGGGAGCTGCCAGAACAGGCGTTCCGCGCCCCAGAAGCAGCCGAGCCCGAAATATGCGGTTTCCAGCCCGCCCGGATAGGGCGGAAACAAGGAACGCTGGGAAACCGAATGCCGGGCTGCGGTGAGGATCGGTTCAGCCCGGCCTTTCAAGGCGGTGGCGGCATCCGGCATGCCGGCGTGGCGTTGAAACAACATGGTGACACCTTCTGAGACTATAGGTCTGAGCCTAGAGGAATTCGCTGGCCTGCATTATACGATGGCGCCCAGCCGGCCGTTGCAGAAATTCATCATTGCTTCTTGGTAAGCCGGCATAGGGGCGGCGTGAACCTGGGGTCTGAACCACGCATGACGGAGGCGGTACTTCCTGGTGAGCCGGCGGCATTGCGGCGGCTCTTTTCCGGGCGCACGCAGTACACGATCGGCGAGGGCAAGCGGACGGCGCTGGCACTCGCGCTGCTGGCACTGCTGCCGTTCGCCGTCAGCCTGCCGGTCATGATCTATCAAAGGATCATACACGGGCTTCTGTTCGACATCCCCGGCCTTTTGATCCTCAGCCTATGCCTGCTGTTCGTCATGGCGCTTTTGATCGCAGAGCTCACCCACGCCGTGCGCTCGCGCGTTCTGGTTGGTGAGCGCGCCTTCACCTTTACGCTGCCGCGCGGACGCGGCTCCGCGCCGATGCTGCGCTACATGCGCCAGACGATCCCCTATTCGGAAATTGCCGAGATCGAACTGAGGCGGGAACTGTTCGGCGGGGCGCTGATGCCGGTGGTTCTTCAGGGTGCGCACGTCATCACCAAGAAGGGTATCGACGTGCGCCTTGGCTACGTCAGCGAAACCTATCCAGACGACGATTTTCCCTTCGATCGCATCGCCCGCCAGCTGGCCGAGCGGGCCGCAGTGCCGTTGATCGAGGAAGAGGGCGTGTGGCGCACGCTCCATTCCAAGGCACAGGCCAGGGCGGCGGGTTTGATTGCTGGCGATGCCAAGCGGGTTGAACCGGCCGAGCTTGAACGCCTACGCCGCAATCATCGCCGCTTTGGACTTGCGGTCGTCAATATCGTGCTCGCCGTCGTGCTGGTCGGAATTGCCATGGACGTCGCTGGCGGATCGCGCGCTATTCCTGCGCCCGGCCAGCCGGCCGCAGATGCGGGAGAACGCATGAGCGGCGCGCCAGAGGCCAAATGATCAATTGATGAAAACGCGAACGTCCTCGCGCGGCCGGCCGGCATAGCCCGTGGCGAGCGACAGCGCGCCGAAGATGACGAACGTCGGCAATGACAACAAGCCGATGGTGAATGGCTCCCAAGCGGTCAGGCCAAACGACTTGATGACGCCGGCCCGCAAGGCCGCGAGAAGCGATGGCGACAGCTCTGTGATATGCGCCAACAGGGAGGTCGGCGAAAAGCGGGTGAGCGAGCCGCCGCCGGCCGTGACGTCGGATGCAAAGGCGACGACGGCAATAAGGGCGAACAGTGCCGCCAGAAACCGCAGCATGACGCGCGGCCGTGTTTCCTTGTCGATCAGTGCGGCCAGAAGTGCGGCCGCAAATGCGGCGGCAGCGCCGCGTATGAGCATCGGTTGCGGCTCGCCGGTCTGACGCCAGATCACGAATGCCGCGATGGTCAGCCCCACCGATACAAGGGCGAGGAGCTTGAGCAGGCCTTGGCTGGTAAAGAGCCGCATCATCATGGCATCACGCCTGTCACGGTGCTTGTGCCTCCACGGCGTCCGTGGCGCTATCGACGAGTATCATCCGGGCAAGTTTGGCGGCTTTTTGGCCCTCACGGAGTGGCGGCGAGAGCGTGCCTGGCAGCACAAATCGCCCGCCGATTCTGTGGGTGATGTCGAAGGGCCGGTCAAGCCAATTGTGGGGCTTTCTCGGGCCTGCGAAGCACTCGGTTGCGCTTTGCGGCAATGTCGGTATATACCGCCCCCTCGTTCCAGCAAAATCTTGCGGAGAGATGGCCGAGTGGTTGAAGGCGCACGCCTGGAACGCGTGTAGGCTCGTAAGGGTCTCGTGGGTTCGAATCCCACTCTCTCCGCCAGTTGCTGCTGCCCGCCACGCTCGCCAGCGCTCATCGAAGGAAACTTCCGAAGGCGCGGGGGCCGTCTCCAACTGTGGTCTTACCGGTCACGCCCAGCGTCCCGACGTCGATTCGTTCTAGCGTGTTCTCCGACCAGCAGGCGACATAGACGAACCATCCGGCCGCATCGGCTGCAATGCCCTCGGGATAAGTACCGACGCGAATCGTCTTGATCACCACTCTCGTGCCGAGATCAACGACGCTGACGGTACTGCTGCCCTGGTTGGTCACGAACGCAAGACCCTTGGCCAGAGCAATGGCATAGGGACGCTGACCTACCTTGACGGTCGCCGCGATCGTCCGGGTGGCAAGATCGACAACCGTGATGTCATTGCTCTGCACGTTGGCCGTGTACGCGAATTTTCCGGCTGCATCGATCGTGACGCCGAACGGGTGCGAGCCGACCTTGACGTCGGCTATGTGCTGCAAAGTGTTGGCATCAATCAAAGAGATGGAATCGTCTTCGCGATTTGCCGTGACGATCATGTTGCCGTCAGGCGCCACAGCCACACCAGACGGTGATTTTCCGGTTCCGACTTCACCGGAAATCTTGTTGTCCTTGGCGTCATAGGCAATCAGCTTATGAGCGTACCAGTCGGCGACGTACACCAAATCGGTTGCCGGGTTTGCGGCAATACCAAGAGGTCCCTGGCCGATATGCAGCCGGCTTTCGATGCGGAGCGCTTGAGCGGCAACGACGACGAGTTCGCCGCTGTCGGGCGAGGTTATGAAGGCTTTGTCGCCGGAGCGGGACATGGCGATGCCAGCCGGCTTGCCGCCAACCGCAAGTTCCGCAGAAGCCGTCATGGTCGTCAGGTCGACTACGCTCAAACTATCGCCAAGTTGATTGGTGACGAACGCCTGACGAGGCGGCTCTTGCGTCGCTTCCGCAGTCAAGGCCGGGGTATCCCAGCCCAGGACCTGCAGAACGGCAATCGCCGTGAGAATAGGCCTCAGCCACACTGTGGTCATTTTCGGCGGCACTTCCCTCGAACAGGTGTGGTCGGTTCAACCGCCCGCTTCAAGCTTTGCCTTCAAGCCGTCGAGGCCGCGCTTCTGGTAAGCGCTGATAGCCTTCACGGCCGCATCATCGGAAAGTTCGGGCGGCGGATTGTTGTTCATGTAGCCGCGATAGAACGCGCCTTTCCATTCGACAGTCGACTTGCCGCCGCCTGCATCTTTCACGATTAACGTCGAGGTGTAGCCCTCTACAGGTAACGTCTTGAGATCTTCGACATCGGTCATAAAGCCGATGAGCTTCGACTCTGGTTGGTAATCGAGCAAGCCATCGGTGAAGACAGCGCCGCTCTTGAAAGTCAGCGTTCGCTTGGCTTTCTCGACCTCCATTCCGCCCGTGGCCTCGGTCTTGGTGATATCGGGATGCCACGTCATATCCTGATAGTTGCTCACTACGGCCCAGACCTTGTCTGCAGGTGCGTTGATTTCGATCGTGGTGATTTCCTTTTTGCGGCTCGGCCCATGAGCATGTGCCAGGACAGTTGCAACATGGAAAGTGAGAGTGACCAGCAACAATCGTTTCAACATTTCAGCTCCTGTTAACCCTTGACGTTTGAGCGGCCGTGAATGACGCGCAGTGTTTGGCATCGGCAGCCGGCGCCGTGAATGGGGAGATTTCCCGATCACCATCGGCGAACGGCGCGAAGCGCGATTGCGACCGGCCAATGCGTTTCGTTGTCTCGGACGCGGCGCCAAGGGATATTATCCCGAATTGAGCGGGAAGAGTTCCCGCAAAGCCGCATTTGATGTTGCACCATGGATTCAGGCGGGCTCACGAGTTAATGAGCTGAAAAGATGTCACTCAGATCCCGCATCCTCCGACTCATCCTGATTACGTTGCTCATCAGTCTCGCGGCGGGTGCAGCGTTGACCTATTGGCACGCGCAAAAGAAAGTGCGCGTCGAGATGGCGGCCGCCATCGCCGTCGGCGTCAATTCGGCGCGCGAGGCGTTGGTTGCCGTCGGGCGCAGCCCGGAGCATTCGCGGCAAGTGCGCAGAGTGGTGGAGTCGTTCAATGGCGACCGCCACCTGCAGGCCGTGTGGGTCGGTCCCACCGGTTCGGCGATTGCGGAATCGCAGCTGCTCCCGCCCACTGAAGGTGTGCCAGATTGGTTTTTCAAGATATTCGCAGGTGAAACGCTACGTGCGCGTGTGGACTTGCCTGCGAAGATTGCTGATCTGGGGCACATTGGACTGGCAACGGATTCGCACAACGAAGTCGAGGAGATATGGGAAGATCTGGCGCTGAAATCCCTCATCGTGCTCTCGTTCTCTGCCGTGCTGATGACGCTGGTCTACTCGGTTCTGGGGGGTGCGTTGCGTCCGTTAGAGAGCTTGTCGCGGGCCCTTGAGAGTGTCGGACGCGGCGATTATTCGGCGCAGGTTCCCGTTGCAGGCCCGCTCGAGCTTTCAACCATCTACCGCGAGTTCAACGTGATGTCGGCACAGCTTGCGGAAAGCGAGCGGCAGAACCGGCGCCTCAGCGAGCAGCTATCTCGCGTGCTGGAAGAGGAGCGTGCCGATATCGCCCGCGATCTTCACGACGAATTTGGACCGTTTCTGTTCAGTATCGACGTCGATGCTCGCTCGATCCGCAAGGCGTACGACAACGGCGCAACACAAGGCGTTGGCAATGGCGCTGATGCCATCCGCGCGTCTGTTGCCCATATGCAAAAGCACTTGAAATCCATCCTCGGCCGCCTGCGTCCAAGCGCGCTGCTCGATCTGGGGCTTGGGCACGCGCTCGATCATCTCGTAGCATTCTGGCATTCGCGCCAACCACACATTGCCTTCACGCTGACTGTCGAGCGGCCGAGCTTCGGTGAGCGCATAGACGACACCTGTTACAGAGTGGTTCAGGAAAGCATCAGCAACGCTGTGCGTCACGGCAAGCCGTCGGCGATCGATATTTGCGTCGGCCTGGCCGGCCCCGACCGGCTCATGGTCGAGGTGCGCGACAATGGCTGCGGGCTTCAGGCGCCTGCGAATAAGGGCTTCGGGCTGGCCGGCATGCGCGAAAGGCTCGCAGCAATGAACGGTACGTTGTCGGTCGGCGCAGGCACCAATGGCGGCGGCGCGGTTGTTCGAGCGGTCGTGCCTTTGGCAAGTGCTTGGGACGAAGGTCGGTCGAAAATGTCCGGCGAACGATCGTCGTCGTGGGAGGGCGAAAAGGCATGAAAGTACTGCTTGTGGAGGACCATGCGGTCGTACGTGAAGGCGTGCGTAAGCTGCTTTTGGAGCAATTCAATGCCGAGATCGTGGAAGCTGCCGATGGGGCGCAAGCGCTTCAATCGTTTCGTGCCGAACGGCCCGACATCGTGGTGCTCGATCTCAACTTGACCGGAACGGGCGGGCTCGAAGTCCTGCGTAGAATGCTTGTCCTAGACGCAAGGGCTAAGATACTCGTGTTCACGACGCACTCGGAGCCCGTGTATGCCGCGCGCGCAATGCAGTCGGGCGCCAAAGGATACGTGAGCAAGAGTGCACCTGCCGATGAGCTGCTGTCGGCGGTGAAAAGAATTGTCGAGGGCGGTCAATACATCGATAAAGACGTGGCTTCGCGTCTGGCGATCGGGCAGCTGTCCACGAACGATCCATTTCAGAAACTCTCCGCCCGCGAGCTGGAAATTCTACGGCTGCTCGGGAACGGTGCGAGCCTCTCAGACATCGCCGAGAAGCTCGGCGTTGCCTACAAGACAGTTGCCAACACGTGTACCCATATAAAAGAGAAGCTTGGCGTGGAGCGCACGGCCGACCTGATCCGGTTATCGGTTGAGAACCTGCGCGGTTGAAACTGCGGTTTCAGGTGACCCGAAGTTCAACTGCAATGCGCACCATTTCCGAATTCGTGCGCGCATTGAACTTGTTGCGCATTCCGGCGCACAGTGCAGCGGCTGTCTTGTACGATACGGCCAGCTCCACTGCGATTTCCGATAAACTGCGGCCGCGGACCAGCAATCTCAGCATCAATACTTCACGCTCGGATAGCGCTGGAAGGGCGCCTGCAAAGCCTGTGCGCAGCAACGCCATATCCTGAATGAGTTCGTCAGTGAACCAGGTTTCACCGCGACTCACCGCGTACACCGCTTGAAGCAGGCAATCAGGATCGCCGTTCTTGCTGACATAGCCCTTGGCGCCAAGATCGATCGCTTGGAGTGCCAAAACCGCCGCGTCGCTCATTGAGTAGACGACGACGCGGGCATTCTTGTCTTCGGTTGTCAGTTCGCGCGTCAAGGCGAGTCCCGACCCGTCGGGCAGGTTGATGTCGATGACAGTCACATCGGGCCTAATGTTGCAATAGGCCTCACGGCCGGCAGCGGCCGTCCGCGCATCGAACATAACAATTTCAGGATCATCGGCGAAAACGGCACGGCAGCCAGCAATGACGATCGGCTGATCTTCGACAACGAGGACTTTGAGCACGGAAGAATTTGTCCCGGTTCGTGTGGTCGTTTCTGACTTGGCGTAAATCATGCGTTGAGACAGAAGTCGAGCGCAGTCGCATTTGATATCTTATCAATCTGGCGAGCGTGGCGGTGGTCAATTTCGTCGTAGTTAACCGGGAAAAGTTCCCGTATTAGCAGCAGGGACGGGCGGAATGTCGCTAAAGGTCAGGCTCAGTCTCGCGATGGTGGCGGTAATCGCTGTCTCGCTGATGGCGATGATAATGTCGGTCCTGTTCGCGGCCAAACCTCGATTGGCGGCGGAGAACGACAGCATCATGAGGCTCACCCAGTCGATGGTGCAGTCGTCACTTGTCGCGCTGGAATCCGCGCAAGACCCGAAAGCCGCGGTGATGGTCATCGTCGATCGGTTCCGGCATCTGCGCCATGCCGAAGTCAGCCTCAAGAGTTCTGCGGCGCCTTCGTTCGAACCAGATACAGACCGCTGGAACTTGGGCCGCATTATCGACTATCACCCTCAGCCTGCGGCCATCATTCCTGTTCTTGTCAAAGGGAAACAAATAGGTGCTATCGAAATCAAGCCACGGCCCGCCGACGAACTGTCAGAAATCGTCGAGGCGATCCGCGGTATCGCCGGCTATGGTGTGGCGATGGGGCTTGCTGCCATTGCCCTGACGTTGTTCGTCGTCGGCCGGGCGCTAAAGCCACTCGAAGCGCTGGCGCATGCCATCCGCGGGATGCAGGCAGGAAACTATGCTGTGCCCGTCAAGCCCGCCGGTCCACCCGAGATTGCGACAATCACCTCGCATCTGCGTGATCTCGCGGCGGCATTGCGTAAGAGCACCGACGAGAACGCGCTGCTTTCAGCTCATTTGATCGAAGTCCAGGATCAGGAGCGGCGGGAAATTGCCCGCGAATTGCACGATGAACTGGGGCCTCACCTTTTCACGCTCAGGGCAGCGGCGGCGTCGCTCGAGCGGGAATTGAAGAAGCCTCTTTCCGATCCAGCAAAAGCTCTGGGCCGCACGCGCGAGATCGTCGAACATGTCGATGCTCTGCAAAAGACCAACAGCCGCGTTCTGAAGCGCCTGAGCCCGATTGGCCTCAGGGAACTGGGGCTTGAGAGGTCGCTTGCAGCAATGGCGGACATGTGGCGGCGAAGCGTGCCGTCGCGCACGCTTGAACTGCATGCGTGTGCCGGTCTCGACGATCTCGATGAAGCGCGAAAACTCACGGTTTATCGCATCGTCCAAGAAGGTCTCACCAATGCGTATCGGCACTCCAATGCACGGATGATCACGGCAACGGCCGAGATTGCCGATGACGGAAGTGTCGCCGTGCGCATTGAGGACGATGGCGATCTGTCCGGAAGCGGTTTGGAAAAGGGCTTCGGTCTGCGCGCGATGCGTGAGCGCCTGACGGCGATGGGCGGAACTCTATCAATCGAGCAAAAAGCCAATGGCGGTGTGGCATTGAAAGCTCACCTTCCTGCGGCGCATCCGGCGCCCGATTTTAGTGTCAAAAGTCCTGATGCTGATGCAATCGGCAGGAATTAATCCCGAAGTCGCGAGAATTCATTGGAATTCAATCCCGCGCATTGAGCAGCAAAACCTTCGTCCAGAAAATACGTGCGAATCCCGGGGGGGGGATTGCGCGATTTGAGAGACAAAAGTCGATCCTGGGACGGGGGAAATCATGAAGGTGCTCTTAAGGGCTATTGCGACAGCAATGCTGATGTGTGGCGCGTCGGTTGCAGCCATAGCACAGCAGACCGAGACACCGGCGACGCAGGAACCTGCGGCAGGTGCGACGCCATCCGCAGGACCGGCACCAGCAGCGACAGCACCGGCAGGGCCACCGCCCGCCAGTACGGCGGCCCCTGGGGCGGCAACGCAACAGCCTTCTGCGAACACTCAGACGCCGAAGCTGCCGGAAGTGCAGATCATTCAAGAGAAGCCCAAGCCAGTACCCGAGCCTGTTCAAGAGGCAGCACCCAAGCCGAAGAAGAAGCCGGCACCGATCGTCGAGGCTGAGCCTGAGCCCGCACCCGCCTTCAAGCCTAAGAAAAAGGTTGCGGCAAAGCCGAAGCCTGCGTCCAAACCGCAGCCTGTTCAGCCGGCTGCGCCGGAATCCGTAGGTGAGCCTGAGCCTATAGCGGAAGCGCCAGAAGAGCCGACGACCATTTTGCAGAACTCCCCGTATGGCGCCGCAGCCTCTGCAGCCGCCGCAGCTAGAGCGGCAGAGGGACCGACGTCCCCTATCAACCCGCAGACCATCGCGCCGCAAGACCTCTCCAGGTTTTCATCAGCGGCAACGCGCGTCGACACGGCGAAAATCGACGCCTATCAGGTCAAGAATACCAACGAAGTGTTTAGTCGCGTCCCGGGCGTCCACGTCGTCAACGACGACGGCTTTGGCCGTCACGGTGGCGTCGGTGTGCGCGGGTCGCCGCCGCGCCGTGGCCGCAAGGTCCTGCATATGGAAGACGGCCAGCCGATCAATCTGAGCGTTTGGATTGATCCATCCGTGCATTACACGCCGCCGATCGATCGCCTCGACAGCATCGAAGTGTTGCGCGGCACGGTGATCTCGCACGGCCCGCTCAATAACCATGGCGTCGTCAACTTCCGCAATCTGTCGCCATTCGGACCCAATGAATCCGTCATCAGCGCCGCCATCGGTAAGACGCAAAACCGCAAGGGCTCGTTCACCGAGGAAGCTGATGATCCTGGTGAGGAGGATGAAACCTTCACCAGTTCGATCAACCGTGGCATTTCCAATATGCGCCACGTGCACACGCGACAGATGGTGGATAACGTGGGGCTTGTATTCTCCTACAGCGGTGCCGAGGTCGACGGCACGTGGGATACGGAACGGCTGCGCTACAATGACTTCTACGGTGCCGTGGGTTGGAAGGGGGGCGACCAGGACCTTACGATTTCGGCTGGCTATTTCCGTCAGCGCGACGACTACGACGAAGCCAACCTCGAAGGTGAAGAGCTAGGCGAGGCGGAGGATTTGTTCTACAACTCGATCCAGTGGTGCAAGTCCTGCTTCAATCCCGGCTCGCGCTACAACTCCTACAACGCCGATCTGTACAAGACCCAGCTGACCCACAACTATTACGTCGATCGCGACACCACGGTCACCTCGCGGCTGTATGGCTTCCATCACCGCCGCGACCGCTACCAGAACGTCGAGGGTGAGGACCCCAGCGAAGTCGAGGATGACGAGACGTTCGCTTCCCGTATCCTGACCAACGACGAGGGTGAGCAGTTTGTATTCCTCCCCGAAGGTGTGATGCTGGGCCGTCTGCGCACGTATAAGCAGTTTGGCGGCGAAGTCCGCACTGAGTTTGCCAACCGGCCGTTCGTCGGCGGCATGACTCAGGATATTCAGGCGGGCGTACGCTACGAATGGAACGACTTCAAGAACCGCAACTTCTTTGGCAACGCGGGACAAATTCTCAAGGACGGCGACAAGGAGGGCGTCACGGCGTTCGAGCGTGACTACCGCGCCAATGCGGTCTCCGGCTTCCTTCAGACGGCTATCCACTTGACGCCTGATTTCACGCTGACGCCCGGCCTGCGGCTGGAGCACTTCCGCCTCAATCGCAAGACCAAGACGCTGACGGTTGAAGAGGGCGAAGGTGAGGAATTTGACGATTGCGCCGAGGCTGGCGAGGATGAGGACGATGGCGGCGTTGGCGTTACCGATCCCGATCTGAATGGCGAAGAATGTGTCGTGATACCGCTGGCCGAAGGCTTTGCCGACAACGAGTCCTCGACCAAGACGCATGTGCTTCCCGGCGTGGCGATGTCTTACACGGGGCTCTTTCGCTCGACTGTCTTTGGTGGATATCATCGTGGATTTACGCCCCACGTGCTGCGAGAAGAACGCTTTCCGCCGGGCGACGAAATTGGCGATAACTTCCAGCTCGGGCTGCGCTCGACTGCAGTTCGCGGCCTGACGTTCGAAGTTGCCGGCTTCTACAATCGGATCCAGGACTTCCAGATCAAGGGCGGCGGCATCGATGCCACCGGCAACAACATCTACTCGACCGTAGATCTCGTCGAAGTTAGCGGCGTTGAACTGATGGGTCGCGTGGATAGCCGGGCCTTCGTACCTGGCGCCTACAATCTGTTCTTTGAGGGCAACTATACCTTCTCGAACGGCCGTATCCGCAAGGGTACGGAGGAAGTGGGCGAAGAAGACGAGGAAGAAGCGGAGATCGTGAATCTCGCAGGCAATCAGGTGCCTGAAGTTCCGCGGCACTTCGCAACCCTCACCGTCGGCGTCGAGCACGCCTACTGGGATGTCAGCGCTTCTTACACCTACCGCGGCGCGTTCTTCACCGATACCACCAACGCGGTGTTGAGCGAGGAAGGCGAGGATGGCTTGGTACCGGAGGTCTGGCTGCTCTCGGCACGTGCCAACCTCAGGCTCGGCGACACCGGAGCCAGCGTCTTCATATCGGGTGAGAACCTGACGAACGAACTTTACATCTCCGACCGCGAGGACGGCATCAAGCCGGGGCAGGGCCGGACGATCTGGGGTGGTTTCAAGTACAAGTTCTAGTCTTCTGACACTCGACCCCGCCGGCAGACTTCATGGGCGGCTGCATTACTGCAGCCGCCCATAGTCGTTGTGGTGTGGCAGTTGCGCTGCAGCCGGGAAGTTCTCCCAATGTCCCGATCGGTTTCACGACGAAGGAATCGGGCTTTCGTGCCCGCGTTGATCGCGCAACGGCCGGCCTAGTCGGGAAGAAATCTCGATAAATGCTGGAATATTAAACCTTTACCCCGGGCGCTTGTGGCTTTGAGACTGGTGCCACGAGCACAAGCATCTGACGCGAGTCTCATGCAACAGCTTGAACGCACTTCGAAAATCAGGATGGCGCGGGGCAGCTCCAGGGGTGGAGTTTTTCGGCAGGGAGCCATCTGAGAGACTTCTTGGGGGGAGACGCTCTATGCACCGGACAAAAATCCGTGTGATCGCTGCAACAGTAGCTTGCCTTTCTGCACACACGGCAATGGCGCAGGATGCAGGTTCACCGCCTCCGGCTGCTGAAACTCCAGTACCTCCGGCCGCAGCAACGCCTTCGGCGCCGACACCGCCAGTCGCAGCGCCGCCTGCCGCGACAACGCCTCCAGCGGCTACGACCGCGCCGGTCGAGACGCCAGCTGCCGCGCCGTCGACACAGCCGAAGCTGCCAGAGGTCGAAATCATTCAGGAGAAACCACAGCCAGCGCCGGAGCCGGTTGAGGAAGCAGCCCCCAAGCCGAAGAAGAAGCCCGCCCCGGTCATCGTCGAAGACGAGCCGGCTCCTGCACCGAAGCCCAAAAAGAAGGTGGCGGCCAAGCCGAAGCCTCAGCCCACGCAGCAACCGGCGTCAGCTGTACAAGAGACGCCCGAGCCCATCGCGCCTGAAGAGGTGGCTGCTGATCCGCTGCCGCAGTTCGTCAATCCGATCTACGGTTCACCGGCCGCCGCCGGCGCCGCCGCCCGCGCTGAAAAGGCCGCTGCGACTCCGATCAACCCGACATCCCTGACGCCAAGCAATCTGGAAGGGTTTTCGAACGCTGCAACAAACGTCACGGCGGACGTTCTGACCGAGCGCCAGCCGCGCAACATCAATGAAATTTTCACCCGCGTACCGGGTGTCATCGTCATCAACGACGACGGTGCCGGTCATCATGGCGGCGTCTCCATGCGCGGCTCGCCGGCGCGGCGCTCGCGCAAGATGCTGGTTATGGAAGACGGCCATTCCGTCAACCTGGCGCTGTGGCTCGATCCTTCCGTGCATTACTTCGCACCCGCCGAACGGCTGGAAAGCGTTGAAGTGATCCGCGGCACGACCATCACACACGGTCCGAACAACAACTTCGGCGTTATCAATGCTCGCAATTTCTCGCCCTTCGGCGAGAACGAGACCGTGATCAGTTCGTCGATCGGCTTTACCAAGAACAAGACGGGTTCGTTTACGGAAACCGATAGTGATGACGCTGCCACTCGATTCGGCACCAGCGACACAGATATCTCGGCCAAGTGGCACGTTCACACCCGCCAGGTTTCGGATAATTTCGGCGTCGTCGCCGCCTATACGGGGGAGAACGTGCAAGGCACCTGGGATACCGAGCGACTGGGCTTCCACGATTTCCACGGCTCGGCTGGTTGGAAGGGGACGGATCAGGATCTTGTCGTCTCGATGACTTATGCGCGTCAAAACGACAAGTACAGCGAGCTGAACTTCACTGGCGAGGAGGACGAAGACAATCCGCCGGGCACGTTGGAAAGCCGATTCTTCCAGCTCGGCCATTGTCAGAGCTGCTATGCGCCGTTCGCCAACCTCAATGAGTACGAGGGCGAAATCTGGCGCGGTCAAGTCGTGCACAACTACTATGCCGACAAGGATACGACGATCACCTCGCGCGTCTACGCTCAGCACCACCGCCGCGACCGCTATCAGCTGATTAGCGCCGAGGCACGTCCCGACAACGAGGAAATCGGCTCGCCCGCCATACCTGTTCAGGAGGATGACGAGGAGTTCTCCGATGTGCTGCTAGGTGAAGACACGATGTTCGGCCGACTGCGCACGTTCCGTCACCTAGGCAGCGAAGTGCGCGGCGAATGGGCCAATCGTCCATTTCTTGGCGGTCTGTCGCAGACCCTCCAAGCTGGTATCCGTTACGAATACCAGGACATGACGAACCGCAACTTCCTCGGAGCCGAAGGTGAGGTTCTTGGACCGGGCGACAAAGATGGTCTGACCATCTTCGACCGATCGCTCAGCGCCAATACGGTTTCGGCTTTCCTGCAGACGACGGTGCATGCGACGTCCGACTTCAGTGTCACGCCCGGCGTCCGACTCGAATGGTATCAGGCCAAGCGTCGGAACCGCGTCATTGCGGGTGAAGAGAGTGAAGCGGAAGAGGTGCGTCCCGGTCAGCCCGACGAGGACGGCGAGTTGACCGATGACGATGCTTGCGATGCGTTGGGTGACGAACCTGATGGCGACGAGCGCGATGAGTGCTTGGAGATCGAAGGAATCGACTTTGATCCCGATAAGAAGCGCGAGCGGTTCTCGAACTTCAACGCACTGCCCGGCATCTCATTTGCCTACACAGGGTTCTATCGCACCACAGTCTTCGGCGGTTACCATCGCGGCATGTCGACTGCGGTTCTGCGCAACGAGGACTTCCCGGCGCCCGATGAGATCGGCGACAACTTCGAAATCGGCCTGCGCTCCACCGCAATCAAGGGCCTCGGCTTCGAGGTCACCGGTTTCCATCAGCGCATCAGTGACTATCAGTTCGGTTCGTCGTTCTCCGATGGTGCCGACCGCTCGTTCGGCCGTGCCGACCGGGTCGAGATCAACGGTGTCGAACTGCTGGCACGTCTCGACAGCCAGCCGCACGTCGGCGGCTCCTACAACGTCTATGGCGAGGCGAACTACACCTACGCCCATGGCGTCTTCAAGAATGGCACCAAGGAAGTGCCGGGCGAGGACGATGATGATCCACCGACTATCGTCGACTACTCGGGCAATCATCTTCCCGAGGTTCCGTTTCATGTCGCCGCTCTGACCGTGGGCTTGCAGAACACGACCGGCTGGAAATGGGATGCGAGCGTGACGTGGACCTATCGCGGGTCGTTCTTCACCGACGAAGACAATACGGCGTTCGGTTTCGATCCGGAAGGCGAGAACGGGGAAGTGCCGTCGATCTGGCTGCTGTCGGCCCGGTTCCATCTCGACATCGGCGAAACCGGTGCGAGCGTGTACGTCGCCGGCGACAACCTGTTGGACGAGTTCTACATCTCCGACCGCGAAGACGGTTTGAAGCCCGGCCAGGGCCGTACGATCTGGACCGGCTTCAAGTACAAGTTCTGAGACGGTTGGGTTTGCAGAAAGGATTTGCACAGCCGGCCTATGGCCGGCTGTTGCTTTCGGTGAGGACGCACACTCAAGGGCGACGTTGATGCGACCGGCTTGTCAATTGCAATGGGTTGTTCTGCTAGGCGCGGTCATAAACATTACGCCAGCCCCTGCCCTCGCCGGCGGCCACTCACAGACCGGTGCCATCACCAGCGACGTTGGCCGACTCTACGAGGGGGCGGCCGACAGTACAGGAAGAACGACCGAATTCCGCCGCATTGAAGCCGGAGCGTTTGGAACTCTATGGCCACTAAAGGCTGGGGCCGTCTATATCGGCTGCGTGCCGGGTGAAGGCAACACCACCACGATAATCGTCTCGGATGGGGTGCCGCTTGCCGCGACGATAGCGGCCCGCGAGGCAACAAAGGCGCGTGATTTTCAACTCGACATCAACGGAAAGCGCATAGATGTCGTCAGCGCCATCGAACCGCGTGATTGGACGCTCGAAAATCCAGAATTCAAAGGTCTTACGAAGAATCTCACGCCGCTGTCCGAAGTCGGTTCCAGAATTGGCTGTCTGAGCAAAGGCGCGATGATTGTCGAGTAGAGAACGGAACTGTGCCGGTGTGCCGGGTGCCGTCAAGGCGAGACGGCGATGCCCCACGGCAGCCGGCCGACCTGCACCGTCTTTTCCGCTTTCAGCGTCGCGACATCGATGATCGTCATGTCGTTGGTCATACCGTTGGCGACATAGAGCTTGGTGCCATCCGGCTTAAGTGCGATGTGCCAGGGGCGTTGACCGACGAGGATGTAGTCCTTGATCTCGTGGGTCGCAACATCGACCACAGCCACGCGATTGGAGGGGCCAAGCGCCACAAATGCAGTGCTGCCATCGAGTGTGAAGCGCACGCCGATCGGCTGCACGAGTTCTGGCCGGATGCCCGGGATGGCAAAGGACAGCTTCTTGGTGATTTGAAAGGTCTTCGCATCGATGATGGCGACCGTGCCGCCCACTTCGGCCGATACCCACACCTCTTTGCCATCGCGGGTGAACTCGGCCACGCGCGGGCGCGTATCGACCAGGATGTTCGAAATCACCTCAAAAGTCTTGGTGTCGATGATATGCGCCATGCTCGTCTGCTCGGACGTATTGACGACGATTGTGCCGTCCGGCGAAACGCCCATGCCTTCCGGCTCGACACCGACCGGCACTTCGGCCAATGCCTTTCCGGTCGCCCGATCAAGGATGGTGACAAGGCCGTCATCCTCGTTGGCGACGTAGATACGCTCGCCCTTGCCATCAATGGCAAGGAGTTCCGGATCGGGACCTGAAGCATCATACCGCCGGACGACTTCAAGCTTCTCAGCATCGATTACATCGAGCCTGTTGTCGTCGCCGATGCAGACCACGACTTCCTTGAAGTCCGGTGTAATGACAATGCCTCGCGGGCGGCGGCCCGTCGGGATCACCTTGATGGTCTTTAAAGTTTCGCTATCGAGCACGGTGACGGTGTTGTCGCGCTCGTTGGAGACAAAGATTTTTCCTGCCATGGCATCGTGCGCGGATATGAGACCGGCGGCAAGTACCAATAGAGTATAGAGTTGCGTCGAGAGAGAGAACATGGCTGTCAAACTCCAGAGTCAGCGGCTGAGCCGGCATTGCGTCTCCGGCTCGTCGAAGCCGAGCGTGTCGGTGAGAAAATGTTGATGCAGGAAGCCGTCCTGCGGCGAGATGGAAACGAGCGCGCGCGGTCCCGTGAGCAGGATCGGCTGGCGGAGCTGCCGGTCCCAGCTGCGGAAGTTCATGCCTTGGCCTTTGAAGCCGGCGACTTCGAACTCCGATGACAAGAGGAAGTCGCGGATGCTCGCGGCATCCGCCTTACCGATGCGGGTAACAGCCTCGCCGAAAATGCGCACGCCCAGCCATGCGAGATAGTCGCGTTCCAACATGTGCCGCTTGGCGTGTTTTTCAAAGCGGCTGTGGAGCTGAGTGCCGCCATACTGCTCGAAAGAGCGGTGCCAAGCGAGTGCCATGAGCCCCTGCGTTCCAATTACGGGCTTGGCGACAGACGTGCGCCACATGAGATACTCGCCAAAGGCTTCGTCCTGATCGGCGACGAAGACAACATCGTGTTCGGGCGGGTTCTGGGTGAGCAGTGGCATCTGCGTCTGAATCTGCTGGTGCCCGGTATCCGTCCGGCGGTTGCCGGCGTCGAAAGTGAATTTGCGCTCTTCGACGATACGGTTGCCGAAGCGCCTGGATGAGCGGCGCATAGAAGCCGCGTATTCGAGATCAGCCAGATTGACACCATGGACAAGAAACAGCTTCCGCCACTGCTTCCAGGCGAGGTATTGCGACAGCGCGTCGGCGCGCATGGCAAAACTCGGAGCGACGTGGAAAAGATTGCGCCGGCAGTCCTTGCCGCGCAGGTCGTCGTTGCTTGAGCGAACATTGATGATAATAGCGGATTGGACTTCGGGAATGTCGGCGACGCGCAAGAGGTCTTTAGCTTCAAGATCGGCGACAATCAGAAAGGTGCCCGACGCGACGAGCTTTAGCGCGGCGGCAGCGATGTCACCATCGGCGGGTACTGTCTCGAAGGTGAGCGTGTAGTGATGGCCGAGGATACGGCCGGTGGTTTCGTTGTCGGCGAGGCCAACCTCGGCGCCTCTCACACCTTTATCGGTAATAATGGGCTCCAACAATGACAGCGGCAGAGGCTCGGTATAGGAGCGTGTGAGATAGGCCATATTGGCTGTCGCCGTTACCGGCACGCTCTTCATTTGTGCCAAGGCCGCGCCTGGCGGCAGAAGCGCACCTGCCGCCGCCAACAACACCGCAAGACTCGCAACCGCGAAACGCACCCAAGTCGACGGCGTCATCAAAAGCCCTTTTTGGCTTCGCCGCCGCGGCGGTCACCGGTCAGGAATTTTAGGGCTCCGATGGCGGACTCGTTGCCGGCTTCGACTGCAATGTCGAGAGCCGTCTTGCCTGCATTCGATTTCAGCATCGGATCGGCGCCTGAACGGAGCAAAAGGCCGATCATCGGCGCGTTGTTGTGGCCCGCGGCGACCATCAGAGCCGTCACGCCCTCAGCAGACGTGGCGTTGACATTGGTCTTACGCTTGATCATCTCCTCGGCGATGACGAGGGGAGTCGGCCCCTTCGATAGTTGGCTCAGACGCTGCTGGGCCTGTAGCTGGGTTGCGGCAACCATCAGAGGGGTTACACCGCCCGGACCGTTGGCGACATCGACCTGTGCCCCGGCGTCGATCAGGGCCTTTGCAGCAAAGAATTTACCGTCGCCGAGCGCTAGTTCGAGCGCAGTGTAGCCCTTGTCGGTGCCGGCTTCGAGATCAGCGCCGGCTTTCGCAAGAACGTCGATGGATGGCACGTGGTTCATATTGATCGCGTGCAGCAGCGGTGTCATGCCGTCGCCGTCACGAGCATCCACCTTGGCCCCGGCCTTGATCAGAAGCGCCATCAGGTTTGATTTGCGCTCGGACGCCGCGAGCTGCAGCGGGAGATGTCCGAGGCCATCGCGTTTGTTGACGTCGGCGCCCTTCTCGATGAGAAAGGAGACACGTTCGGCATCGCCGCCAGAAATCGCGCTAAAGAGTTCAGCGTTGACGTCAGCGCCGTCCTTAAGCCAAGCCTCAAGGCGCTCGCGCGTTACAACTTGATCTGCCGTCGCGTCTTTGCTGAGAACCTGATCCTCTGCGGGTTTGACGAAGCGCTCTTCATACTTCTGCAACCGCGCCTGCTGGATCGGTCCGAGCGAGGGGAGGTTGCCCTCGACGATGCAGTTGGAGCACTGGACGAGCGGTACGCCGTAATCGGCGAGCACCTTTGCAATTTCGTCCTTGGCCTCTTCAAGTGCCAGATCGATTTTGAGCTTCAAGACCACATTCGTGTTCTGGACGCCCCAGGCGAGGGAGAACTCAAGCGGGCGGTCAGTCTCCATCATGTTGACCGGCAGGATCACGAGGGGGGCACCCTGCTTCTTCAACCATCCGGCGAATGGCCCCCAGACTGCCGCTATGTCGAGCTGTTTGTCGACCACCTTTTGAACCTGCCGCCACGGCTGGTTTTCGGGACGCAAGTCGGCGTCTGCGGTGATGATGTGCACATCGACACCTTCCTTGATTCCACGGTCGGCCAAGACTTCGCGCATCGCGGAATGCTGAAAGACGCCAATCTTGAGATGCTTGAGCTTGGGGTCGCCTAGATCCCTGATGTCGAGGCCAGCGTCGTTGCGATAGGCCAGGACGTATGTTGAACGGTAGATCGGGTTGGTGGTCAGAATTCCCGCATAGTCGGCGGGCAGATCGACAAGCACCTGGCATTCGTTGTTGTCGAAGGTGTCGCGCGTCAGGCCGCGCTCAAGGTATGGGCGCCAGAAAAAGGAAATGTCGGTTCCCATCTTCTCGCCGACGATCTTGGCGATCTTATTCTGGAAGCCCTCCATCTTGTCGTTGGAGAGCGGCATGTTGCCGGGGTCGGCGCAGGCGACCATGTGGCGGACTTTGAGCTTCTTCGCCTCTTCCTTGGCGGCCGTCAGCTCAGCAGCGGTCAGTTGATCGAACGGCTTGGACTTCAGGTAGCTCAAGTCCTTGGCGTCGGCCCCCGCACAGCAGGACATTGCCAATGACAACGCACCAATTCTTGGTGCCAGTCTAACGATACGCATATTCCTATACCCTTGACGCTATTGGCGCCGGCGGATCGCTACGCATCCGCCGTTGCTCTGGACCATTCGCGGATTGAGGGTGCCACGCCGCTCACCGCATTTCTGAAACGGAAAATGGCGCCCGGTACTCCCTGAAGGGACACCGGGCGCCGACAATGTCACGTGACGCCTATTCGTAAACGCGGAAGGTCGTCAGCATGCCGCCCTGCGGGATCTTGTCCAGGCCGGTGGCTTTCGCCATCGCCGTCGCGCCGATCGCGCCGAACTTGTCGTCCATATCTAGGCCAGCGGTGATCGGAATACCGATCCAGCCGCCGAGACCGGAGAAGATCGACACGTACTGCTTGCCCTTGACCTTGTAGGTGATGGGGTTGCCGATGATGCCGGAACCAAGCTTACGTTCCCACAGCACCTTACCCGACTTGCGGTCAACAGCGCGGAAGTGGCCGCTCTTGGAACCGTAGAACATCAGGCCGCCGTCGGTGACCATTGTGCCCGACCAGTTCGGATAGGGATCTGGAATTTCCCAATCGGCCTGACCCGAGACGATGTCGAACTTCTTGATCTTGCCGGCGATGCCGGGCTTCTCAGGATACATGTACACGTTGGCGAACACGTAGACCGTGCCCTGCTGCGTGTGTGTGCGCTCCTGCGGCTCGTCTTCCATGCACCAGTTGTTGGTGGGGCAATAGAACTTCGTCGGCTCTTTGGGGTCAACCGAGCAGGGCTGCTGGTCCTTGCCGCCCATAGCGGAAGGGCAAGCCTGCGTGTTGACGTTGCGAGCGAACGGAGAGTGCTCCTTGACTTTGATCGGACGACCGGTCTTGAGATCGACCTTTTCGGCCCAGTTCACGGTCACGAACTTGTTGGCGCGCAGCAGCGTACCATCGTCGCGGTTGTGAACGTAGTTGAAGCCGTTGCGGTCGAAGTGAACGAGAACGTCCTGCTTCTTGCCATCTATCTCGACATTGTCGACGAGGATGTTCTCGTTGACGCCGTCATAGTCCCACTGGTCGAAGGGCGTCATCTGGTAGGCCCAGACGACTTCGCCGGTATCGACCTTGCGGGCGAAAATGGTCATCGACCACTTGTTGTCGTAGGTGCCGTCATTGCATTTTTCGTGCGTCAGATCGGCGCCTTCATAACCGCAGCGATAGGCGGGCGACCAGTGGCCGGGGTTGCCGGTCGACCAGTAGACGATCTTGCGCTTGGGATCATAGCTGCCCCAGGCCCAATACGAGCCGCCGCCGATCTTCCACTCGCCGCCGTGCGTCTTGGGATACGACGTGATGCCGATATCCTTGCCGGCGGTGCCGAAGTGCGGGTTGGCCTTGTTGGTATCTGCCGTCATGCAGACATCCTTGTCCGAGCCGGTCGCGTGGCACTTCCACACTTCCTTGCCGGTCTTGATGTCGTAGGCGGTCAGGCGGCCGCGGGCTGCGAATTCGTCGCCGCCGAAGCCGGCGATAACGAGGTTTTCAGCAACCAGAACCGGACCGGTGATCGTTTCGCCCTTTTCCGGCCAAGCGTGCTTGACGACCCAGACTTCCTTGCCGGTAGTTGCATCGAGTGCAATCACAAAGCCGTCGAGCGTGTGATAGATCACCTTGCCGTCGGCGTAGTTCACACCACGATGAATTGTATCGCAGCAGGCCCGCGGAACCGCCGTTTCGTCACGGTCCGTCTTCTTGACGTAGTTCCAGACCTGAACCGGGTTGTCCGGATCGCTGAGATCGAGTGCCTGCAGGATGTTGCACTGGGCCATGTTGGGGCAGCCCGACGAGAAATACATCATCGTCTTGCCGCCATGCTCGACGACGACCGGCTGGCCTTCGTGGCCTCGCAGCGCACCCGTCGACTGTTCCCACGCCATGTGCAGCTTTCCGACGTTTCCGGTGTTGATGTCGGCGAGCGTCGAATGGCGGGTCAGCTGGTTGTCGCGACCAGGTGCTGGCCAAAGGTTCTCGTTCTTAGCGTTTTTCTCGATCTCCTCGTTGGCAAACGAGCTTGGTGCGGATGCGCAAAACAGCGCCGCTGCCAAACCGCCGGCCAGCAGGAACGTTTTCCTGAAGCTCATCGTGTTTCCTCTCCAAGTATTGGGAGTATTGAGGCCGGTCTTCCGATCGCCTTTCGGCGGTCGTCCGCCAAGGGGAGCGGGCCACGATGAAAACCTTGCCGCAAAGCTCCGGTGCCGCTTTTGGATGAAGCGAAAAGACAGCTTAACCCACTTGCGAACGTCCGATCTGGCAGTCGCATTGCACCGGAAGCACCGGAGTAATGGCGAGCGTCAGAAAAATGCGATGGGTGGCGTAAGAGCCAGGAGGACCGGTTGTCACCCCACCCATCGCTAGGCGTGGCAGGATGACCTTAAGAATGCCTGCGCTATGCAGCCATGGGATGAGTTCCCGACATTGACCGGGCCAATTCCTGTTTTGACGGGAGAAGAGCGCAAGAATTAACTCTTGCGCATTTCGAGGGCCATGCGGATCAGGTCAGCCGTGCGCTCCACTGCGAGTTTGTTTTTCATCAGGCTGCAGGCATTGGCGATGGTCTTGTAGGCAACGCCCAGCGTCGACGCGATGGCTGCAAGACTCTTGCCTTCTCCGAGAAGTCTCAAGATCTCCATCTCGCGGATTGTGAGGCGTTCCAGGATGTCGCCGTCGCCTGAGAACTGCTTGACCGCGAGATCGGTGGCGATATCACGTTCGACGTATCTCTTGCCCTCTGCCACGCGCTGCACTGCTGTGAGAAGTTCTTCTGCCGATGCACCCTTCGATAGATAGCCACGGGCGCCGGCCTGTACCGCGCGAGCCGCGTAAATGGCCTCAGCGTGCATGCTGAGCATGAGGACCTTGGCGGCTGGATCTTCGATTAGAAACCGCTTGAGGAGTTCAAGGCCGCTGGAGCCGGCGAGGCTGATGTCGAGAATGACCACATCGGGTTTGTGCTGCTTGAATGCGCTCAGCGCTTCGTAACTCGTGGCTGCCTCGAAAATCTCGTCGCACGAGATCGAAGCGAGCAGGCGGCGGACGCCCTGGCGAACCAGGACGTGATCGTCAACGAGAAGGATCTTCATGTTGGGTTCGGTCCAAGATGACATTTGCGATACTCGTGCGCTGCGCACGTTGTGGAGGAAATTCAGCAACCACGGCGACACCACAACCGTCGTCGCGGTTGCGGATGCTGATCGCCCCGCCAACTGAGGCGACGCGTTCGCGCATGCCGGTCTGGCCACGTCCTGCGTGCTCGCTCGTCAGGCCCCCGCCGTCGTCTATGATCGACAGTCGGGCCGAGCCATCGCCAGCATGGCTGATGTCGATTTCGATGAGTTCAGGATGCCCGTGCTTTATTGCATTGCTGACACTCTCTTGGACGATGCGGTATGCCGGCCGATCTAGCGCCATGCCGACACCGTCGTGCGGCACTCTGGCCCGAATTGTCAGAGCCGGCCGCCGCGCCTTCCAGAATGAGATCAAGTTGGCGATTGACGCTTCCAGCCCAAGATCTTCAACTGTGCCGCTTCTGAGACGACCAAGAATTTCGAGCACATGCTTCTGGCTGAGACTCACCGCTTCGCGGATGGAATTTAGCCGGTCGTACACCTCGCCACTGCTTGCAGGCTGTAGTGCCTTTTGCGCTGAGGCCGCATCGACGCTGACCGAAAACAAAAGCGGTCCAATCTCGTCATGCAGGTCGCGAGAGAGTTCGACGCGCTCCTCTTCCTGCACGCTTGCCAGCTGCTCTTCTAGTTGAGCCTTGGCAATTTCAGATGCTTCTAGACGGCTCACCATTTGATTGAAGCCAACGGTCACCGCTTTCAAGTCGCGCGATCCGCCTTCAATGATGCGGGTCGTGAAGTCGCCGGTGGCCAATTTCGCAAATGCGGCGTTGATATTGTCGAGAGGTGTCAGCTCCCGGCCAATCGTCCAATATACGAGCGAAAAGGCTAGGGCGGAAAGCAGTGCGAGCACAGCCAACGTGGAACTCAAATCTTCCCATAGCTCCAGGGATTCGTTGTGAGGATCGGCTTCAATCAGAAATGCGCTGTATCCGCTTACGGACTTTGGCAAGGCGACACGCGCCGAATGCGTTGGCACAGCGATCAGCCGGTAGAACCAGTCCGGCGCCGGTTCTTGTGGTTGGGCAAGCTTCGAGTGAGCAATGCGAGCGCCGTCTGTGTCGATCAAAGTCACTTTCAAATGCCGTCCGCCGCTGAAGCGCTCGATAACAATGCGCATCTGCTGATAGGGGCTGGGCGAACGTTCGATCTCTTTGACGGCGTCGATTATCACCTGCTCGCCAACGGTCAATGCGGCGCGCAGTTCGGTCGAAATTTTACCCGAGGCCCGCCAGTAGGCGAGCGCGGCCCCTCCCAAAAGGGCCAGGCCCAACACCAAAGCGAGTTGCAATAGGAGTCGTTGACGCAATGTCATTTGCGTTGCTCCCGCTCGTCCGTCAGGGTTTGACGACAACGCCCCACGGCAGGCGGCCGACGGGGACAGATTTCTCGGGCTTCAGTGTCTCAACGTCGACCTCGGTCACGTCATTGGAGAGCCCGTTGGCCGTCAGAATTTTCGTGCCGTCGGCATTGAAGTCGAGATGCCAGGGGCGCTGACCGACGAGTACATAACTCAATACCTGGTAGGTTGAAGTGTCGACAACTGCCACGCGGTTGGCGCGGCCAAGTGCGATGAAGGCGCGTTTGCCGTCGCGTGTGAAGCGGACGCCGAGAGGCTGGATCAGTTCGGGCCGGACACCGGAAATTTCGAAGCCGAACTTATGTTTGACCTTGCGCGTCGCCGCGTCGATCACGGCTACGGTGCCGCCGACCTCTGCGGTCACCCAGACTTCCTTTCCGTCGGCAGTAAACTCTGCAACGCGCGGCCGTGTATCGACCAGGACGTTGGCGACCACCTTGTGTGTTTTCGTATCGATGAAGTGCGCCATACTTGTCGACTCGGACGTGGCAACGACGATCGCGTCATCAGGCGATACCGTCATTCCTTCCGGTTCGACGCCAATTTGAATTTCCGCCTTCTGCTCGCCGGTGACGGCATCTATGACGGTCACCATGCCGTCGTCCTCGTTGGCGATATAGAGCGTGGTGCCCGCATGGTTGATATCGAGCAGTTCCGGATCTGGGCCTGAAGTCTCATGTTTCCGGATGATCTCCAGCGTCTCGGTGTCCATGACGTCGAGCCGATTGTCATCACCCGCGCAGATGAAGAGGAACTTCTTGTCAGGTGAGAGCACCATGCCGCGCGGACGCTTGCCGACCGGCACGCTCTTGATGAGCTTCATCGATGAAAGATCGAGAACACTGACTGTATTGTCCTTCTCGTTGCTGATGAAGGCCGTTGCGGCCGACGCAGGATTTGCGAGCGCCAACATTCCGGCCAGGGTAAACAACGCGTGCGATGCGGCAGTCTTTGAAAATTGTGACACGGCGTCCTCAATTTCGTTGCGTACATTTGGTTTCAGGCTCGTCGTAGCCGAGGGTATCGGTCAGATATTTGGGATGCAGAAAGCCTTCCTGAGGGGAAATCGAAACAAGTGCGCGGGGGCTGGCGAGCAAGATCGGCTGGCGCAGCTGCCGGTCCCAGCTGCGGAAATTTAGGCCCTGCGATTTGAAACCGGCGACTTCGAAGCCAGGCTGCATCAGAAAGGTGCGTACGACGGCCGCCTCAATCGACGATGTGCGTGTCACGGCCTCTCCGAGCGTGCGCACGGCAAGCCAAGCGGAATAGTCGCGCTCGGTCATGATGCGGTTGGCACGCTTTTCGAATCGGTTCTGCATCTGCGTTGCCGCGCTTTCCTCATAGGACCGATGCCAGGCTACGGCGACCAATCCGTGAGTGCCGGCAATGGGGCGTGGTTCGAAGGTTCGGAACATCAGGTAGTCGCCGAAACTCTCCTCGATGTCGGCGACCACGATCACATCATGCTCGCCCAAACCTTGGGTAAGCAAAGGCATTTGGGTCTGGATCTGCTGGTGTCCGGTATCTGTCCGGCGGGAGCCTGGATCGTAGGCGTAAGTCTTCTCGGCCACGATCTTGGCGCCGAAGCGCTTGGCAGCGCGGCGAAGCGCATCAGCGTATTCCTTGTCGCGCGGGCGCTCGCCGGAGATCATCGCCCAACGGCGCCACTTCTTCCAGACCAGATACTGAGCGAGCGCATCGGCGCGCATGGCATGATCGGGTGGAATGTGAAACACGTTGCGTCGGCAGTCTTCGTGGCGAAGTGACCCGTCGCTGGCGCGGATATTGAAGATCAGCGCCTCCTTGGACTCTGGCATGTCGGCGACGGCCAGAAGATCCGCGGGCTCGAGGTCGGCGACGATCAGAGTGGTCCCGGCGGTAAGTAGGTCTTTGGCCTTTACGCGAATATCGTCAGTTTCGGCGGCGATTGCTTCCTGAAGATGATAGTCGTGGGCGATCAGCCGCCCGGTCATGGTGTTTTCCGAAAGTGCGATGCGCGCACCCTGGATACCCTTATCGGTATAGATTTTGTCGACGAGTGATAGCGGTTCTGGCTCGGTGTAGGTCTTGCCCAAGTATCCGATCGTCACGCGAAGGGGTGCAGAATCGCCATCGCCCGGGGCTGCGTCACCCCGGGCCGGAACCATCGTATTTGCAAATACTGCCACAAACGCCACTACGCCAGCGATAAACTCACGCGCAGCCATTGTTGTGGAGTGACGGTATCGTCGACGCCTCACCAGTTCCGTCTCGTTCCTTTGTAGAGAGAATGCACGAAGGCGATAATCTTCCAGAGTTCATCATCGGTCTTGATCAGCTCACCAAACGGCGGCATTGGTCCAACGACGCCCTCTTGGCCTTTGCGCTTCATGCCATGTTCTTTGGTCATGTCTTGGCTGCCCTGGGCAATGAGGCGGAAGAGTATGTCGTCGTCGCTTCCGTAGACCCAGGTGTCGTTCGTGAGCGGCGGGCACATGCCACCGCCGCCGCCACCGCCGTGGCAGCCGTTGCAGCTATATGAGAAATACAGCTTTTTACCTTCTTCGATGCGTTCCGGATTGTCGGTATAGGGATTTCGCATTGTGCCGAGCTTGTTGGCCTTGGCGACCTCCAACGGTTTGACATTCTGGATCTGTGTGACGGCAGGAGTCGGACCCCCGCCCGTGCCGGACATGCCACCCATACCGGACATGCCGCCCATGCTGGACATGCCGCCCATATCACCGGCGATGCTTGTCTGCGGAGCTGTCAACTGCAGCAGGGTTCCAACGGCAACCGCCAAGGCCAGCCCAGATCGCTTCATTGTTCGTCTCACTGTAACGTTCCTTCCCTCGATTTTTGTCTTGAGTTTCTTGCAGCACCCGGCTCTGCGGCCGGGTTTGTGTCATCGATTCCTTTAACTCATCTGCCGTTGCCGAATTTTCCTGAATTCGACGTCTCACCTAATCAGTTCTTTGCTTGCGACATAAGATTCAGCAGGCTGACGACGGCGTTGTTACCGTTGGCTCGCGCAAGTTGTTCGGCTGTTTCGCCGGCTGGTGTCTTGCTGGATAGGTCTGCGCCTGCTTCGACCAGCAGACCAACGATGGGTGCATTGTTGTGAGCCGCTGCGAGCAACAGCGGCGTGACACCGGAGCTGGACACAGCATTGACCTTGGCTCCCTTGTCGATAAGGGCTTTGGCAACCTCCAGTTGACCTGGGTCTTTTGGATTGAGTTTCTCTACCCGCGAGACACCGGCTGCGAGCGAGAGGACCCGCGCTTCCTTGCCTGAGGTCAGCATCAGCGGAGAAAGTTTGGCATCGCCGACCGCAGAATCTACGTTCGCTCCGGCTTCAATCAGAGCCATGGCCGACTTGTACTTGTCTTCGATGATAGCGAGCGCGAGAGGCGTGAAGCCCGTAGGTGTCGGGGCCTCGATCGCGGCTCCGCGGGCTGCCAACGCTTTGATCGATTCCGGGTGGTTACGCAGAACAGCGTGATGCAACGCTGAAAAGCCATCGCGATCCTTGAGGTTGATATCCGCCTTGTAGGCAAGCAGCGCCGAAATCAGCTCGGCACGGCGGTGGCGGGCGGCTAGGTGCAAAGGCGCATAGCCCTGCACGTCGAGCGCATTGACGTTGGCGCCTCGTTCGATCAACAGCGCCATACGGGCTAGATCGCTGGCAAGCGTGGCGTTCGACAACTCCTGGTTCAGGTCGGCGCCGTCCTTCAGCCAGGCGTCAAGCCGTTCGCGCGTGACCTTTTGATCGGGCGCGATCGGCACACCTTCAGGAGCTGTCGTAGCTTCAGTCGGTTTGATGTAGAGGCCATGCGCTGGCAGATCTCCAGCGACAGTGCATTTGCTGCACTGGACGAGAGGCACGCCGAACTCGCGCAGAATCTTCTCAACCTCGCCCTTACGCGCTTCAAGGGCCAGGTCAAACTTGTATTTCAGCACCCAGTCGATTTTGCGCAGTGCAATCGCCAGCTCGAATTCGAGCGGCACATCATCATCGTCGAGATTTATCGGCTGCACCTTGATGGGCGCACCTTTCACCTTCTGCATATACCCGGCGAACGGGCCCCAGACGCCGACGGCATCGAGGCTGCCGTCGATCATTTTCTGAACCTGGTGAATTGGCTGGCTTTTGGGGTTGAGGTCTGAATTGTGGCTGAGAACGTGCAGGCTTACATTGGTCCGTATGCCGCGCTTGGCGAGTGCCTGACGCGCCGCTGAGGTCTGGAAGGTTCCGAGCCTAAGCGTATGCAGTTTCGGATCATCCAGATTAGCGATGTCGAATCCTTTGTCAGTGCGATAGGCGAGCACATAGGCCGTCTTGTAAATCGGCTCGGTTGTTAGCACGCGTTCGAAGCCCGTGGGGAGATCGAGCAGAACGTCGCAATCCCCCGATTCGAATGTCTGGCGCGTGATGCCGCGCTCAAGATAGGGCCGCCAGAAATAGGTGACGCTTGTCCCCATCTCTTGGGCCAGAAGTTCGATGATCTTATTCTGGAAGCCGGCGCGGTTGATATCTGACAGAGGCATATTGCCGGGATCGCCGCATACACGCAGACCCGGGAGCTTGCGAGCCAGAGCTGCCTTTTTCAGCGCAGTGTGATCCGCGGCGGTGAGCGGAATTTGCGCTTCAAGTCTGGCGAGCGCCGCTTCAAGCCGGTGTTTGTCCTTTTCGGAAAGGTCATCGGCGGCAGCCAGTAAAATAGCAGAGAGGCAAAGCAGTGCCGCGACCGCAGCGCATTTCAGACGTCGCTTGCTCATGAGATCCGCTTGAGACTTGGCCTGACCGGGGAGATGGCGTCAGTAGCGCCACGTAGGCAGTGAACGGCGCCCGGGAAAAAGGTCCGGGCACCGTCCGATTTTCACGCACTAGTCGATCGCATCATTCATAGACACGGAACGTGAAGAGCGTGCCGGCCTGCGGAATCTTGTCCAGGTTGGCCGCCTTGGTCATCGCCGTTGCGCCGATCGCACCAAACTTGTCGTTGAGATCGAGGCCAGCGGTGACGGGCACACCGATCCAGCCGCCGATGCCGACGAGGATCGATACATACTGCTTGCCCTTGACCTTGTAGGTGATCGGGTTGGCGATCGAGCCCGAAGCCAGCTTGCGGCTCCAGAGGATCTTGCCCGACTTGCGGTCAACGGCGCGGAAGTCACCGCCAAGTGACGCGTAGAACATCAGGCCGCCGTCGGTCACGAGCGTGCCGCCCCAGTTGGGATACTGGTCCGGAATTTCCCACTCGGTCTTGCCGGTCAAGACATCGAACTTCTTGATTTTGCCGGTGGTGCCGGGCTTCTCAGGGAACATGAACACGTTGGCAAAGACGTAGACCGTACCTTGGTTGGTATGGCTGCGCTCCTGCGGTTCGAGTTCCATGCACCAGTTGTTCGTCGGCACGTAGAACATGTTGGGTTCTTTCGGGTCGACGGATGCTGGCTGCTGGTCTTTGCCGCCCATGGCGGACGGGCAGGCAGCAACGTTACGGCCACGTTCCAGCGGTGAGTGCTCCCGCACCTTCACAGGACGGCCGGTCTTCATGTCGATCTTCTCGGCCCAATCGACCGTCACGTACTTCTGAGCGCGCAGCAGCGTGCCGTCTGTACGATCGAGGACGTAGGCAAAGCCGTTACGATCGAAGTGAACGAGCGTTTTGCGCTTCTTGCCATCCACTTCCATGTCGACGAGGATGTTCTCGTTGACGCCGTCATAGTCCCACTGGTCGAACGGAGTCATCTGATAGGCGAATACGGCCTCGCCGGTATCGACCTTGCGGCCGAAAATGGTCATCGACCACTTGTTGTCGAACTCGCCCGTGTTGCATTCTTCGTGGGTCTTCTTCGAGCAGCGATAAGCGGGGCTCCACAGGCCGGGGTTGCCGGTCGAGTAGTAGACCATCTTTAATTCGCTGTCGTAGCTGAACCAGCCCCAAGCCGCGCCGCCGCCGATTTTGTAGTCTTCGCCGACGTGGGTCTTGATGCCAAGGTCCGAACCGGCCGTGCCGTAGTGCGGATTGGCCTTATTGGTGTCGGCCGTGAGGCAGACATCCTTGTCAGAGCCGGTCGAATGGCACTTCCAGACTTCCTTGCCGTCCTTGAGATTGTAGGCCGTGACGCGACCGCGTGCGGCGAATTCGTCGCCGCCGAAGCCGACAATCACCAAATTTTCGGCGATCAGCGGCGCATTGGTAATGGTCTCGCCCTTCTCGGGCCAAGCGTGCTTGACGACCCAGGCTTCCTTGCCGGTCGCCGCGTCGAGTGCGATCACGAAGCCGTCGAGTGTCGCGAACACCACTTTTCCGTCGGCATACGCTGGGCCGCGGTTGACGGTATCGCAGCAAGCGCGCGGAACGGCCGTTTCGTCGCGGTCGGTCTGCTTGACGTAGTTCCAAATCTGCTTGGGGTTGTCGGGGTCGGAAAGGTCAAGGCCCTGTACGATGTTGCACTTCGACATTTCCGGACAGCCTGAGACAAAGAACATCATGGGCTTGCCGCCCACGTCTTCGATCACGACAGGCTGGCCTTCATGGCCACGCAGCGCGCCGGTTGATTGCGACCAGACCATCTGAAGCTTGCCGACGTTGCCGGCGTTGATGTCAGCGAGCGCCGAGTGACGCGTCAGTTGGTTGTCGCGGCCCGGTGCACCCCACTCATTGGGGTTTGCTGCGCGCTTGTCGACTTCGCTATTAGCGAAAGCAGGACCGGTCAGCCCTACAAACGCCGCAAGCACGCCGCCCGCAATAGCCCGGTGCGTGAGATGTTTCATTCGCTTCCTCCAAGCTTGTCATTGAGCCCTGAGATCTTCGCCTCGGAGCCTGCCAGCCGTGCAACCAATTGCCGCGAGGACACACGATCTTGGTCTGCGACAACGAGGTGTCGCAGGTGCAAGGACCTGTTGATCCGCTAGTCTTCGGCATTCGGCGTTTGCCCGTCTCTACTTCGGCCGGATCGGAGTCTTCTTGCTCTGAGCGACTGCTTCGAGATTGGCAAAGTCTTTCCAGCGGAGACGCGCACAGAGGCCAGTTAACCGAGAGCGCGTTGCGCCGGTGCTCTGCTCTATGCAGATGGTTCCGTCCGAAGACGATGGCATCCGCCTAAAGCACAACATGGCGGGCAAGCTAGTGGCCGGTTGATTAGTGAGCTATGGGATGACTTCCTGGTCCCTATGGGAGTTATTCCTCATCACGGAGATGTGAGGATGAGGGTCAGCTATTCGCACCCACAGATGAAGACCGACCCAAAAAAGAAAGGCGCCAAGCGACGACAGGAGGAAGTTCGCTTGGCGCCAATCAGAGGTGCGTGACGGAAGCATCTAGGGCTCGCGGCATATCGATTTGAATGGGCATTTCTCCCGATATCGACCGGCCAGCCTTCCCGTTCGCCCTGCAGGGAATCAATCGTTCGTGAAGTGGCCGTGATGAGTTGTCAGTTGCCAGTGGCGAGGCGGGCGAGCTCATCGCCCAGGTCTTCGAGTCCCGCAACGCCATCGCTGTTGGTTAGGATCGAAACCGAGGTCCACGACTTGTCGCCGTCAACAACGATCATGTTGAGCGATGTGTACCCGGGCACGGAGCCGGTGTGGAAAAATTGGTCCGCCCCATTCTTGTGGGTTATGAACCAGCCCATACCGTAATAGGTCCAAACGTCAACGCGGGCTTGCTCTGCGAGCATTGCTACGGCCCAAGCCTCGTTCGCTGCGTGAGCGCGCATCAAGGCGACATTCCAGGCGAATAGGTCCACTACGGTGCTTGCAGCGTCGCCGCTGCCCTTCAACCAGTCGCGTTCAATGAACGCAGGGCGACGCCTGTACGTCGGATGTGCGAGCGTTTCGCGCGGCGGCATTTGGTAAGGCAAGCCGCTGCTTTTCAGGCCAAACGGCTCGAAAACGTCCTGCCGCAACGCTTCAGCATAAGTCCGCGTTTGGCCATCGATCGTGATCGCTTCAAGTATTTCGGCGAGCAGGAAGTATGATGTGTTGGAATATTCGAACGTTCCTGGCCGGTCACTCGGACTCAGACGGGTTAGCGCATTGCGCAGGGCTGAAGCAGGGACTGTTCCCCAAGGGTCGAGGCCACGCGGCGGTCTGTGTGTGAAGTTCGGCAAATTCGACGTCATGGACAAAAGGTTGCGAATGGTGATCGGCGGAGCGTCGTCGACAGACCAGGAGGAACTGTTGTCGAGTACGGCCGTGGCAGATGTTTCCAGCGTCAAAGGCGCTGCGTCACTTTCCGTCCGCGCGCCTTTGCCAATACTCCTCAGGATAGCAGCAGCGGTAAACTGCTTGGTGATCGAACCGATGCGATAGACGGTGGCGGCGTCTGCCTTGTGACCTGGATGGGCCTCGCCGTATCCCTTGGCAAACAGAAGTTTGCCGTCGCGGCCGATCGAAACGCTGAGAGCTGGCGGAAGGACGCCTCGACCCTTCCGGGGGTTCAAGAAGAATTCGATGAGCGAGTCGGCCGCCTTTTCATTCACCACAGGCGGGGGACCGGCTCGCGCGGTTGCACCGCCTAGAATGTAAGTGGCAAAGGCCAAGAGAGCCACTAACACGGGGCGTCCACGGCAAAACCCGCGAAACGGCGGCATTATTTGGTCGGCTGCACAGGTCATCTGCCCGACATTGGCTGGCTCGAGGCCGGGAAGTGTTCCTATTTATTCTAGCCCGGTTGCCTGCGACTGTGAATGCCAGATCCGGTAAGTCATGTGGTCAGGTGGCCGAACGGCCGCCATTACAGGGGATTGATCTTATGTTTAAGCGATCTGATCTGCGGTTGCTGGCCCGTCTGACGTCCATTCTTTTGGCAGCATTAATCCAGTTGTTTGTGACGGGAGATGGGGTCCGCGCTGACGACGATCCCTGGCCCGGCATTCACAAAGCCGTATTCAATGACCGGCCAATCATCGAGGATCGAACGGTGCAGATCTATGCGCCCAATCAGGCCGAGGATGCCGCGATCGTGCCCGTGTCGGTGCAAATCGCAGCCGAGGCCGCGACGGCGTTGAAGTCGATGACACTAATCATCGATCGCAATCCGGCGCCCGTCGCTGCGACCTTTGCCTTTTCGGATGGCTACAGGAACGCGTCTGCCGGTTCCGACCGAAAACTCTCCACCAGGGTCCGTGTAGACGCTTTCAGCCGTGTGCGGGCGGTGATCGAGACGGTTGATGGCAAGCTGTATATGGCCTCGAAATTTGTCGTCGGCGCGGGTGGCTGTTCGGCTCCGGCGTCAAAGGATCCCGATCAGTCGCTGGCAGAGATGGGCAGGACGCAAATGAAAGTCTTCGGCGACGAAGGCGCTGATCCGCGCGAAGTGCAGATCATGATGCGTCATCCTAACTTTACCGGCATGCAGATGGACAAGAAGACCGGAGACTTCACGCCCGCTCGCTATGTGAATTACATCGAAGTGCGCGCCGGAGAAGCGATGTTGTTCCGCATGGAGGGAGGCATTTCGATTTCCGAAGATCCTAATATCCGCTTCACCTATGCTCCATCATCTCGGGCAGTCCTGGAATTTTCGGCCAAGGACACCAGCGGCGCCACGTTCAAGGGATCGACTAGGCCCGATCCTTCGTGACGCTTGCGAAATTTGCGTCCCCTCTTTGTCCGGTGCGTCCGGATGTGCCGGCGGCAACTGAGTGATCATCGGGCAGGTCAGCGTTTTGCGCAGCGCTTCGATCAACTGGTCGGTCGATTCGACCGATAGGTAAAGCCCGCCATTGTCCTCGGCTAGACAGCGTGCGCCGGAAGTTGCCGTGAGGCCGCCGGCCGCGACGTTGCGGTAGCCAATCACGTGGACAGTCAAATCCTGCGCTGTGGAGCGCAGATGCTTGGCGAGATCGCAAGGTTTGCCACCGCATGTCTCTTCGCCGTCGGTCAACAAAATGACGACCGAAGGATTATTCCTATAGTTCAGAACATCGGCTGCCTGCTCGACCGAGTCGGCCAGCGGAGTACGCCCGGCCGGCCGGACTTTCTCAACTTCGGAAAGTATCAGCGGCCCGGCATTGGGCTGCGGTGCAAGTCTGAGCTCGATGCTGTCGCATTTATTGTATTCGCCCTCGCCATAGACGATGAGACCCATTTTTCGGTCTGCCGGGATCTCGGGTACGACGATGCGCAAGGCGTCGATGACGCGAGCGATGTGTGGTTTCTTCGCGGTCAGATCCGTTGTTCCCATTGAACCCGACGCATCGAACACAAACATCGCGTCTTTCATGCAAGTAGCCTCATCCTGCGCGGTTTCCGCTGCCAACGACGAAGCTGAAGCAAACACAAGAGAAGCGGTCACGCGCGCAAGCCATCGTGGCACCGGTGCTTTGCGGCCGTGCCCCATGCGACTACTTGCTCGCGAATGATGAGATGTCCCAGATGCGTGCCGTGCCGTCATAGGAGGCAGTGACAACCTCGCGGCCATCGGGCGAGAACGTGGCATCCTCGACTTCCATCACATGGCCACTGAGAACGGCAAGCGCCGCTCCTGTCTTGGCGTCCCAGAGACGCGCCGTCTTGTCATGCGAGGCTGTCACGAGGAGCGAGCCGTCGCGGCTGAGCGCCATGCGCATGACATAGCGCTTGTGGCCCGACATGGTGCCCTGCACGGCGCCGTTCTCGACATCCCAGATTCTCACCGTCTTGTCGCTTGATCCGGTGTAAAGCCTGCGGCCTGCTTTGTCGAAGACAACGCGGAGAATGCCGCGCTCGTGACCCTCTAAGGCTTTGACCAGAGTACCGGTCGAAACGTCCCACAGCCGCGCGATTTTATCGCTTGAAGCCGTGGCAATGCGCGTGTCGTCAGGCGAAAAGACCGCGCTCGTCACCATTCCTCCATGGCCACTTAGCGTCGACAGTAGAATGCCGCTCTCCGCCTTCCAGAGTTTTGCGGTCCGGTCATGGGAAGCCGTGACTACAAAGCGACCGTCGCTGCTGAACTCCACGTCGGCAACGTTGTTCTCGTGCCCCGTAAGTGCAGCAATCTCTTTTCCGGTCTTGCTGTCCCATATCCGTGCCGTGCCGTCGAGCGAGCCCGTGGCGATCCGCGACCCGTCGGGGCTGAACGTGACCGCCTCTATCATCGCTGTATGTCCCGTGAGTGTCGCGATGCCGGTTCCATCAGCGGCATTCCAGAGCCGGCCCGTACCGTCACGGGCTACCGTTACGATGATCTTGCCCGATGGGTCGAAGATGGCATTGCGCACACCTTCGGTGTGGCCTCTGAGTATGGCGATTGCCGAACCGGTCTTTGAGTCCCAAAGCCTGGCGGTCATGTCGGTTGATGCTGTCAGAACGCGCGTCCCGTCGGGGCTGAAAACCGCGCACCACAGGTCCCGGCTGTGTCCTTTGAGGATCAAGCGCGGAGCGTCCAATACGCTCTCGTAGGCCACTGTCTCCGGCGGATGTGCAGTAGCGAACATCCAAGCAAGCATCAAAAGCACTGCATGTCGAAGCATCAACCACCATTGGATCGCTGTGGGCATGACTCCATATGCTAGCAACGCGCCCCATGCCATCAATGGGAATACTTCCCGTTTATCGATAGCGGCGGAGCAACTCTTGCGCACTCGAGTTCAAACTTCTTTGGTGCTTCCTATTGATGGCGAAATCGAGTTGTCGCGCCGGTGCGTTCGTGCCAGGAACGCGCCAACAAATCCAACGTGGAGTCTGTCATGACCTGCACAAAAGTGCTTTCGACGCTTTCCGTATTTCTCTTTTCGATAGTCAGCGATGCTGCGCTGGCTGGCGATCAGAAGCTGCCGATGCGAAAGGCAGGGCTTTGGGAAATGAAGACCGTAATGGACGAAGGGAATGGTCCGAAAGACCAGACAATGAAAATGTGTATCGATGGCGAAATGGAACGCAACACCGTCGATGCAAGTCTGGAAGAGCATAAGAAGGCCTGCATGCAATATGACGTGAAGACCGACGGCGGGAAGACGATTGTAGATGCGGATTGCACGTTCAGCACGCGCCGGGTGATCAGCACCACGACTATGACTGGTGATTTTTCGACAGCATTCGAGATCGCCATAACCAGTACGACGACCTCCGTTGAAGCCAAGGATCAATCGGTGGTCGTCAAGCGGACCATTGCGCAAAGCGGCAAGTATGCCGGTGAAAGCTGCGGAGAGTTGAAGGCCGGCGAAGCTGAAGGGACCGACGGTACGCGCATGATGGTACAGTGAGCATGACCACTGCCGTTGCCGCCTGGTCTAAAGTGCGCACACTACTTTTCGTTTCAGGATTGGCTGCAGGTGTTTCGAGTGCAGCGGCTGGCGAAACAGTTGCCGTCGAGGTCGGACGAGGATCTGACCGGCAGACACTGCAGGTGTCTGCCGGGTCGGGCGAGGCTTTCAGCGATTGCTCGGACGAGCGCCACTGCCCGTTCATGCTCTTGGTGCCCAGTTCGCCGCCCGGCTTCAGGATCGGATCGCCGGAAAGCGAGGCGGAACGCGTATCGAGCGAAGCTCAGTACGAAGTCACTATTCGACGCTTTGCGATCGGCAAATACGAGGTGAGCGTCGGCCAGTATATGGCATGCGTTTCGGCCTCGGCCTGCCGTCCGCCGGAGTGGGCCGAACCGGGCGGGACGCACAACATCGAGACTGGGTCCGGCGTCACCTACAAGAGCCTCAAGCCATCGATCGGTTCTACTGAACAGCCGGCTGTCGGCATCAGTTGGGATGATGCCGTGGCCTACGCCAAGTGGTTGTCGGCTGAAACCGGTCACGTCTACCGGCTTCCGTCGGAAGCTGAGTGGGAATATGCGGCACGTGCTGGAACGTCGACCCGGTTCTGGTGGGGAAACGATCCGAAACGGGGCGACGAAGTCATGGCCTGCTGCCGCGGTTGCGGAAGCGAGCGGGACGCAGCAGGTCTGTTCGAGGTGACTGCTTTCAAACCTAATCCGTGGGGTCTGCACAACGTACACGGCAACGTCTGGGAGTGGGTGGCGGACTATTATTGTGAACGCTACGCCTCGGGCCCTAACGACGGGCGGCCGCGAACGGGCAAGGTGTGTCCAGGGGAAGACGAGACACCTGGAGGCCTGCGGCCGTTTCGCGGCGGATCGTGCTTCTACGAACCGCGCCAGATGCGCGCGGCTATGCGGCTGCGCAATTGGCCTGATTTCAGAAACCAGACGGTTGGCTTTCGTATCGCGCGCGACGTACCCTGAGTGTCAGAGTGCAAATCTTGTTCGGGAAGAAATCCCGACTTTTCCGCCGCTGTAACGTGCACCAGTGATGCTTGCGTAGTCTCTTAGTGACGTCAACAGAGGAGGGTCAGCATGACGACGACGCGACGCACGCGAGCCGCACCAACGCTCAGCGCAATTTTCGGCGCAGTTCTTATCCTGGCAGCGCCGGTGTCCGCTGAAGTCAAACCAAGCGAGGCCGAGTTCGCAGGCAGCTGCGCCATGGGCCTTGCTGAAGGCAAGCGGATCAAGACTGACTGCACTGTCCATTGGTCGGCGCCGGATGGGAAGACCTACTGCTTCGGCAACGAGGATTCCAAAGCCGTTTTTCTGAAGGATCCGGATGCCAACATCGCCAAGGCCCGCGAAACGTTTGCGGCTGCGTCGAGTGAAGCAACGGGTTTCGACATGGGCAAGTGGAGTGCCGAAGACGTCAAGGCCTTCATTGAAGTTGAGATCAAGGCGGGAGCAGAAAAGAACGGCGGTCTATTCAAAGTCGATGACTCGATGGCGGGGCAGACATTGTCTTTGAAATTCGTCAAAGTCGATTTCGTCCGGACGCTGCACGGCTATGGCTTCTTCCCCGACGTGCTGTTTGCCAGTGGCGACGATCCGGGCAAGACATATCTTGTCGATTTCTGGGTTCGGCCGAAGGACGGCAAACTGTCGGTTGTCGACACGCGCGTCTACAAGGCGCCGCGAAAGGAGGGCGACAAGTGGATCATGATCACGCGCTCGCCCAAGCCCTGGTGGTGGATTCCCGCGTCTGAACATCCTGGCGAAAGCGAGACAAAGCGAGGCTGGGAAGTCATGAGCGCATTGCATGATCACATCGCAGTCAAGCGCGCCGCTGGCGGCGGAGTTTTCAAACTCAAGGATGACAAGACGGGTGAAGAGCTGAGCCTGGATTTTGTCGGAATTCACCAACCGGTGCGCCGCCTCAAGGAAGATGGGCGGTTCTTCGCCTGTACCGATTTCCGCAGATCGGGGAGCAAGGAGGAGTTTTTCGATATCGATTTCTGGATGGACGAAAAGACCGGGAAGATCACAGTCGGCGGCGTGCGCGTCCACAAAGTACCGACGCTGGAGGATGGCAATTTCATCCAGATGCCGCGCTATCAGTTCGACCCGAAGACTTTCGATGTCGTACCGTGAACTCCACACGGCTTCGGTTCTCGTCCGAAGAACCGTTGATCGTGCAACAGCGTATCCAACAGGCTATTGTCGAGGGTAGCGCCATATACTTCGTTGGGTCGTAGGTCATGCACATAATGTTACGACGCGCCGGTGCAGCAATGATCGCAGTGACGGCAAATGTCGTGCTTGCTTCTGCTCATTCGGTCGAGCCTGACGCCATTTTAGCATTGCCTGTTGAAGCGGATGGTGGCCGGCAATGCGGGTTGCAGGCCGACTACACGATTTCCGGTGCGGTGTTGCGCGTGGAACTGCTGGCCTCGGCAAACGACAACGGTGCCGCCATAAAGATTCGTGCCTATGCACCTAATTCCGTTGGCCCAATGCTGCGTGATCTCTGGCTCAAGACTCCGACTCTCTTCACGTTGGGGACCTTTCAACCTGCGCGTGACAACAAGGACGGTATCCTCGAAGCGTCAGGAGAAGTCGAAAAATCCTTAGCTGCAACTGTCGTACGTGAGTTCTCTGTCGGAGATGCGGAGATTTCTCTGGTTTATGAGGGGGTATTGCCCGCGGCGCGTCTCGCCATCGGTCTTCCCCAACCGCCACCTGACGAGGTTAAAACGCACCTGCAGTCGTGCGCTGCCCTGCTTAGCGGATAAGGTGATAATGGGCCGTGTTTCGTGCCTGGGTAAGGTTTCCGTCGAGTTGATGCGGTGTCGCTGCGATTTTCCATCTCCCCAAATCGGGAAGACAATCGGGAAAAATTCCCTGTGACATTGGGAGTAGTTCCACTAGAAGTCGGGAAAGTTCAGTATGCGACTTCCTGAACTTCGAGACTCTATGAGGAGGACACTATGTCAATTAAGCTCTCCGCAGCTGCGGTTGCTGTGGCGCTTGCCTTGAGCATGCCGGCGTTCGCTGGCGCACCTTCGACCGCTGCATTCGATCCCGACAAGGACGGCACGATCGACCTCGCAGAAGCGCAGGCCGCCGGGGCGAAGTTGTTCGCGACGCTCGATCCTGACAAGGACGGCACGCTCGATGCCAAGGAACTGGAAGGCCGGATTGATGCCACTGGCCTCAAGGCCGCTGATCCCGACAGCGACGGCACGTTGGATGCCAAGGAATTCGCCACTGTGATCGAAGCCCGTTTCAAGGCAGCCAATCCGGACAACGACGGCACGATCGACGACAAGGAGCTGGGCTCGAAGGAAGGTGCCGCACTTCTGCAGCTGATGCAGTAATAGATCACTTTTGCGGTTCTTTGCCGGCGGCGCGTGCAGCGCTGCCGGCTTTCTTGTCGCCCGCAGATGCGGGGATCAATCGACGGTCAAGCGTTCAAGTGCGTTACGGTAATGGCCGAATCGCTGGTGCCGATCGTCTAAAGCGGCCGTGCTGCCAACTGCGCACGTCTGGCTTTCGATTGTGCCACTTGCTTACTCTTCGACTTGGCGACTTTGGTCGCGGTCGACCTCTGAGTCTCGCAATGGGAAATGCATTTGCGGATCGACATTGGCGGGTGCAACAGCATTGTCATCATCGAAAAGACGATTGCATAGAGAGTACCTGCACCGAACCCCGCGCACAAGAACGCGGCAAGGTGCGCTTTCGTTGATTGCATATGCAGATGACTTTGCTGACCAAGCGTATTGTCTATCTCTACGCCGTAGCAGTCTCCTGCATGCGTATGGATGTAAATAGGAATAGTTCCTTGCCATGTAAGGATAATTTCCCAGTCAAATTGCTACCTCTGCCTTTTGGCTCGGTGCTCGGCCGGAAATCGGATGCAAATCCATCGCTCGCGGTGAAGTTTGCAACTACTTGAGAATAGGGTGGTTGATAGGGTGCTTTCAAATTAGCGTACGGAATAGTCAGTAACGGCAATAGGTTATGCAGACTTCGGCGGACACTCTCTCCGCCACGTTCCCCCTTCCTTCCCCCCCCCTGCGTCCATTGATTGTTTCGGGGCGCGCGAGCGTCACGGCCTAAGCCTATTGGCGGAGTGGGTGTGGGCTTGGCGATGGCCGATAATTGCGCATTGGACATGGCGTGAGACGCGGCCCGTTGGCGGAAATCGATCTGCGCGAGACAAGGACTTGCGATGGCCCCAGCTGGTCCATCCACTGGCACAGGCGCTAAGGCCGGCGAACTGGCGAGCATCCAGTTCCTGCGGTTTCTGGCGTCGACTCTGGTCGTGCTGTTCCACTCCGAAGTGCAGCTCTATCGCCTGTCCGGCGGCGCGCGCGAAAATCACGTGCCTTTCGCATCTTTTGGAACCGATCTGTTTTTCGTGATCAGCGGTTTCATCATGGTTTACATCACCTATAACAAGCGAACGGGGTTTTCAGATTTCATGCGGCGGCGGATCGTGCGCATCGTGCCGCTCTATTGGCTTTACATGTGCGCGCTGATTGCGCTGTGGGTGGTGTGGCGCAAGGCCTTTCATTCCACGGCTCTCGACCCCTGGCACGTCATGGCCTCATTCGCGTTTCTGCCCTATGCGCACCCCGTACTCGGCGTGCAGCAGCCGCTGATGCCCGTTGGTTGGACGCTAAACTACTACATGTCGTTTTATCTGCTATTCGCCGCCGTACTGTGTTTCCGCCCGGCGGAGCGGGTTGCGGCGACCGGACTGGTTTTGTGTCTGCTGGTTGCCGCACAGGCTATCATCGATGCGCCTGATGGGCCGCTACATTTCTATGGCGCGACCGTGCAGCTCGAATTCCTCTACGGCATGCTGGTGGCGCTGCTGGTTCTCAAGGTCGGCAAGGGAACGGCGTGGTTCTGCATTGCCGCACTTGCGGCGTTCGCCGCGATTTTTGGTGACGGCCTGTGGCTCGGCGTCTCGGAGGGTGCAGATCGCGCGCTATTCTGGGGCCTGTCGGCCGCGTTCCTTCTGCTGGGCTGTGTGCTGATCGAACGCCGCTGGGGCTGGCCGGCGGATGCGCTGTCGCAAAGTCTCGGCAATGCGTCCTATTCGATCTTCCTGTCGAACCTGTTCAGCCTGGGGGCCTGCGGGCTGCTGCTGAAATACCTGCATGCCTACGAATCTCTTGGCCCTGGTCTCGTCCAGGCCGTGCTGGTGGTCTGCGCCGTCGGTGCGGGCTACGGTGCGCACCTCGCAATAGAAAAGCCGCTGATGAAGCGGCTCTCTCGTGGCGCGGGCATGAGCATGACACGCCTGACGCGTGGCGGCGCGCCCAGCGTGCCGCCGGTGCGCGCTTTCGCGAAACAGTGAATTCAATGGTGACGGCTCGCCTTCGGCTTGCGTTTGACGCTGTCCACCAGAACCGTGCGAGCTTGAAGCAGTGCCTCCCGCCGCTTCTGCCGCAGGCTGACGTAGCCGATCACGCGGGCCGGCACACCGGCGACGAGACAGCGATCCGGCACGTTGCGGGTGACGACCGAGCCAGCGCCCACCAGTGCGCCGGCGCCGACGACAATCCCGGCGACGATGGTTGCATTCGAGCCGATGGCTGCGCCGCGTTTGATAAGGGTTGCCGCCACCGGTGCCTCGTCCGCCGCCGGCAAGGCGTTGAAGTTTTGCGCCCGAGGATAGAGCGTGCGCGTGAAGATCACCCCGTTGCCGAGAAAAACATCGTCCTCGATGGTGACGCCCTCGCAGATGTAGGCATGGGCGGAGATCTGGCAGCGGGCGCCGATATCGCTACCGGGCGCGATGGCGACAAACGGTTCGATGCGCGTCTCGTCTCCGATCGTGCAGCCGTTGAGATCAACCAGATCAGGTTGCGTGATCGTGACGTTCGTACCCTGCTTGACGTTGTTGATGGGCATCGGCCGGCCACCCGGTTATCGCAATTGAACGCTAGTTAGCGTGCACGCTGCGAGAATATTGGACAGGCGCATCGCTGCGACGCGCGCATTCGGTCAATCCACTTCTAACATCGGTAAAACCATCGCCTTAAGCGCCGGGGTGCGTACCCCCGCCGTCCCGCCGCTACGTCCTTTGGTGGAATTAACGGCGCAGCGGTGGCGCGCCTATCGTGAAGCTGCGGCTGTTGCGAGAGCCACAACTGTCTTGAGGCCTGCCGGCAAGCGGGCCGGAAGGTTCGACAATGACACCCTCAGTTGAGAGCGCCCATGGCACCGTGCTGGGCGCAGTTACGAAAGTCCCGCCTCTCTGGGGCGATGGACTGCTGGACCGGTCATTGGCAAGCCATTGGTATCCCCGTACTTGGGACGATGTCGATCTCGACGAACTGACATTCTTCATGCCGGGTCTGACGCGGCTTGCGTCGCCGGAAAATGGTGGTGTCGCGGCCCATGTCCGGATGGCTCTCGCACGCCGTGTTGGCATTGCAATGGGGGTCGCCCAAGACTGTGCCGGGGCGGATGCGGCGCGAGATAAGCAGCGGCTGCGGGACATCATCGAAGATTGCGCCGGGCTCAACGGGCTGATTTCGAACGATCTGCCGGTAACGGCTCATGGCAAGGATGACGGCGGGCGCTACCGACATCTCAAATGGCGGCCGGTGACTCTCAAAGGCCGCCTCGACGATCTCGTTTATGAACTGTCGGTCCTCCAATGCCTCGGGAGTATGCTTGAAGCCACTGCGGCCGGACCTGGCGCGCTGCGCACCGGGCAGAACGGGAGCGTTGCCGACGCTCTGGTCGCCTCGATCCATTCCGGCATCAACGCGGCCTACGTCTATCCTCACCTCGCCTGGGCGCACGAGACGTTCTCGGCGGGGGCGTGGCTCGGGATCGTACTGTCCGGGCGCAGAGCGCTGTTGCCTGAAATGATCGCCGCGCGGCTTGTCGAGGCTTCTCACTCCGAGCGCGCGTCGCAGGCTGCGGCAGACCCTGCCGACCGCGTGCTTGCCTATCATGCTGAAATTTGCGTCGGCCGCCGGCGCATGAGCCGGCTGGCCCACCGCGCGCTCCGGCGCAGCCGGCCGCTCGCCGTCAGTGCGCGGCCACCGCTTTTCAACGTCCCGCGGCTGCCGTGGCGATGGAATGAGGATCTGTCGGGCGGCATCGAGCGGCGGCTATCGCGCTATGTGCGCTCGACCGGCTACGTGGGTGAGGAGAGGACATGCAACGTCATATCGGCTCGTTGACGGCGACCGGTCCGGACGGGATTCCCTCCGGCCAGGATTTCGTCACCTACGGCGACATCGCCGCATTCGTGCGACAGCACATGCCGACGATTCTGATGTCGCTGATCGCCGGCATTGCCCTGGCAACGACCTACATACTCACTGCCGCGCCGATTTTTACGGCCCGCGCCGAACTCATCATTGATCCCAAGATCCCGCAGTTGTTGCGCGAACAGACGGGCGAGGTCAGCTTCTCGCTCGACAACGCTCAGGTCGAAAGCCAGATCGCCGTGCTCAGATCCGAGAAGATCGGCGAAAAGGTGGTGAAGCAGCTTGAGCTTGCCGACGATCCGGAATTTCAAGCGTCTCCCGGCCTGCTGACGAGACTCATGAATTTGAAGCTGTGGCGCCCAAGTCCGGCGGAGCAGGCCGGCGGCGACACAGACAAGATGCGGGCCGCGATTTCGATGTTCACCGATAATCTCGAAGTGCGGCGCATCGGCTTGTCTTACGCGATCGAGATCCTCTACAGCTCGCGCGATCCGCAGAAGGCGGCGACGATCGCCAATGCCATCACCGAAGCCTACGTGCGCGATCAGCTCGATACCAAGGCGCAGGCGGCGCGGCAGGGTTCCGAATGGCTCGAGGAACGCATCGATCAGCTGCGCGGGCAGATGAACATGGCCGCCCAAGCGGTGCAGCGCTACAGGGCGACGCACGACTATCGCATCATCAAGCGCACATCGGCAGCGGGGACCGAGCCCAAGGACGCCCGGCCACTCGATGAACCGGGCGAAGCAAGTCTGGAGGAACTGGAATCGACGGCGGCGACCTACCGGCGCATCTATGAAAGCTATCTGCAGGCGTTCACAGAGTCGGTACAGCGCCAGTCGTTTCCCGTTGCGGATGCGCGCGTCATCTCTCCGGCCTCCCGGCCGCTCACCAAGAGCCGGCCAAAGACGTCGCTGGTGCTTGCGTTCGGGGCGCTGTTCGGCGGATTGGCGGGGCTCGGTCTCGCCTTCCTCCAGCATACACTCGACCGCTGCGTGCGCACGCCGCGCCAGGTTCGTGAGGGAATCGGCATCGATTGCCTCGGCCAGATCGCCCGGCTCGAGCGCCCCCACACGCCGTTCATCGCCACGCTCAGAGGCTGGCCGCGGCAAGGGTTGCTGCACAATCTGGATGAGGTGGTCCAAGTGCCGTTCGGCGACTTTGCCAACAGCATGAAGGATGTGAGAACGGCCATCGGGCTGGCGACGCGCCGCGCCGACGTGCGCAACTTCGGCATCACATCGGCGTTGAGCGGAACGGGAAAAAGCACTGTGACCGCTAATCTCGCGGCGCTGCTCGCCATGCGCGGCGCCCGCGTGCTGATGATCGACTGCGACCTGCACAACCCCGTGATCAGCCGCACCCTGGCTCCCGATGCCGAGAGCGGCATCGTCGAGGTATTGCGCGGGGAATGCGCGCTCTCTGCGGCCGTCGTGCCGGTCGAATTTTCAAACGTGCACCTGTTGCCGGTATCGCTGGCAACCGCCGGCAACATGGCAGAGGGAGAACTGCTCGGCTCGGAAGCGATGCGCACGCTGCTGGCGACGGCGCGAGCCTCCTACGACCTGATCGTGGTCGATCTGCCGGCGTTGAAGACCGAGTTCGATGGTCTTTCGATCTGCTGCCAGCTCGACAGTGTTCTGGTCGCCGCCGCGTGGGGCGAAACGTCCATCGAGGAACTGGCCGAGGCGGTTCATATGCTGCGTGCCGCCCGCGCCCGGGTGCTGGGCGCCGTCATCACCAAGGTTGCGACGATGTCGACAGACTCCTATGTGCGGCGGCTGCACTGCGATCAATACGCGTGAGGCCCGATATGCGTGACGCCCTTTATGCGTGATGCAATGGCGGCAACAACGCTCCGCTATCACATCCTGGCGGCGCGCTTCGGATCAAGTCCTGGCGCGCTGCACTTCTGACCATGCGGAATTACCGGGCAGCGGGCAGTTGGCCGGCCTTCGCGGCGCTGGGCCCCAGCAGCAGGTAAAGTCCTTCCACGACAGCGCAAAAGGCTCGTGTCACCGCCCCGATCGACAGTGACACGCATCTGGCAGGAACGCGAGAACTGCCGCGTTCCCTCGTTTTATTGCTTGATGGTCGTGGGCGGTGCGCTGGTATTTGAACCTTGCGATGCCTTCGCAACGCCTGCCGCCGAGGTGTCCGGAACTTTCTCGGACGCAAGCTGCGGTCCGCGCTCGCCAGCCTTTGCGGCATCGGAAGCGACTGACGCCGCAGGAACGGGCGCCGGGGCCGGGGGGGCCTGCAGGTTCGTCAAGCCCATCGGCTCGGCCAGCGGCAATTCGATCTTGATGGTGTCACCGGGCGCGACGTTGGCCGTTTCGGGCACGACGGTCTCGACCGGATAGCCTTCGACGTCGCGGACGATCTTCAAGACCGGAGCGTTGCGATCGGATCTCGCGCGTTCGGCGATGAAATGCGGCGCCGTAACGGTCGCCTCATATAGCAGGTTGGACATCGTGTTGGCCCGGTTGGCCTGCTGTTCGAGTTCACCTTGGGTCTTGCGCAGCTCGGCCGTGATCTCGTTGGTCCACTTGTTCTTGAGGTCGAGGATTGCAATGTCGGTCTTGCTGATGTCCTGCTGAGCCTTCATGGCGCTGGTGTTGAGGCGCAGCCGTTCACCCTCGATCTGGGCGATCGTCCGCTGCAGCAGCAGCTGGCGCGGTGCGGCGGAGAGACCCTTCTCGACCAGAGTGCTGACGCTATCGAGCTCCTTCTTGACCAGCTTGATCTGGGTATCTTCCTTTTCGATCTGCTTGCCGAGGGACTCGATCTCGCCGACAAGATAGGTCTTGAGGTGTTCAAGCGCTTCGAGCTGGGTCTTGAAGCCCTTGCGGCGCGCGTCGAAGATTCGCGTTTCCTGGTCGAGGAGCAGCGCCACCGCCGGGTTGGCTTTCTGGTCGATGAGTTCCTTGGCGAAGTCGATCTGCTCGGCCGATTTGAGCTCGGCCTCGAGCCGGGATTTGCGGGCGCGCAGGCTGTTGGTCTCGGTCGCGATTTGCGTCAGGTCGCCTCGCGCCGTGATGGCGTCACGTTCAAGGCGGAACAGGCCCATGTCGTTGACGCGCTGCATGCCGCCGGCGACCGAAATGGCCTGCAGCACGGTGAGCCCGGGGCGGTAGGGATATTCGCCGGGCTTGTCGACCTGCCCGACGATATAGAACGGCCGGTATTGAACGACTTCGACGGTGGTATCGGGTGACTCGATCATGCCGAGCCGGTCCTTGAGGCGATCGCCGATCAGCCGGCCGAGTTCTACGGTTGTCAGTCCGTTGGCCTGCAATTCGCCGACCAGCGGCAGGTTGACGGCGCCAGACGAGCCGATCGAGTAATCTTCCTTCAACGCCGACCACTCGAACACTTCGTCCTTGGAGGCGCGCCATTCGTGCACTCTGACGCGCAGCTTGTCGAGCGGTCCGAGCCGGTAGTCGGTGCCCGGTGGATTGGCCGCCACGGGCGCGGCAAGCAGCATCATGAGTGTCAAAGCCGCGAGGCTTGAGGCCGTGCAGAAGCGCTTCAAGGCGCCGTTGGCGTACTTGGGCTGCGAGGCGGTCGTCAGAGGCGAAGGCATTGCGATCGTTCCTGATTGTTCGTGCGAAGTTCTGTGATCAAAGCTTCAGGATATGCTCGGGTTCGACACGGCCGCGGCTCAAATGGTAGGCGGCGATGAGGTTGCCTCTCAGCCGGCCGCGCCGGTCGACATGGGGTTCCGGCCACAAGCTCTTGACGACGTTGGCGGCGATGTTGCGCGATATCTGCGCAACGCCGCGGCGCAGGGGCACGCTGCCCTTCCGGATGAGATATACCGGGTTGGCGATTTGCGAGTAGCCGAAGCGCACGCCGCTGACGCGGCCCGACTTGATGCCGAGGTGCACGCCGCGCAATGCCGGCAACCGCATGACCGCGCCCCGCTGGCGAAGCCGGCTGGTGAAGTCCACATCTTCCTGCCAGCCATAGAGCGGCAATCGCTCGTCAAAGCGTAACGAGCCGATGGCGCTGCTGCGCAAGCCCATGTTGCAGCCGTAAGCCGAGAATTCCTCAACCGGGCCGGTGTCGCCGTGAACGCCAGCGGCGTCTGATTTCAGGATCTCCAGGCCCTCATCGAACGACAGTCCCGGTCCGGTGATGCCGTCTGCGATGACGTGACCGGTCACAGCGGACCAGGATGGATGTTCGGCGAAAGCCCGCTCGACACCTTCGAGGTAATTGCCGGCCGCGAGGAAGTCGTCGTCGAAGAAGACCAGGATGTCATGGCTGTCGATGGCATGAGCGATGGCGGCATTGCGCTGAGCAGTCAGGCCTGCCCGGCTGAGCACGGTCTTGACCGGGAACGCTGCGTCAAACGCCGGGGGCGCGTGGCCCTCGTCTGCCACCGCAACGACGACCAGATCGGGACGGCGGGTCTGGCGGCTCAAATGGGCCAGCAAGCGGCCCGCAATCGCCTTCCGGCCGTAGGTCGGTATGAGAACAGCAAGCTTCATGACCAGTCCCGTTCAACCTGACAGCCAGACGGTAGCGGAGGCAGCGAAAGGCGGCAGCCTCGCCATAGGGTGATAAGCACACGGCGGAATATCCGAAAGGAGGCATTGGCAGGTACCGAAAGGCGGCTGCCTACGCCCTTCACGGCCTATCGCTTCTGAAGGGCGAGGCGGCCCGCCCGATTGAGCGGCTTGTTGTGTTTGTGCGCCGCGCCGATGCTGAACCGCTCGTGATCCGCCGGCTTTAGTGCTGGCGCGATTGAAGCCACGATCTGTTGCCGCCAGCGGGGTTAAATTTCGCATGAGCGCCATAGCCAGCCGCGCCGCACTGGGACAGCGCAAGGTGCGCCGCCTCGACCTTGAAACGCAGGATCGAGGTCCGGTTCTGGCAACCGCGAAACCGGGTCCGCGCATTGCCATTGTCCACGATTGGTGCCCGTCGTTCCGCGGAGGCGAGCGCGTTCTTTCCGAACTGTGTACGGTTTTCAAAGGCGCGGATGTCTATACGTTGTTCGACTTCCTTCCCGCCGACATCAAGGAGCAGTATTTTCGCGAGGTGGAATTTCACACCTGTGTTGCCAACAACTGGCCGAAAGTCGAAAAGTACTACCGGCACCTGTTTTTCATGTGCCCGTTTCTGATCGAGCAGTTTGACGTAACGGGCTACGACGCGGTGATTTCGTCATCGGCGGCGTTCGCGCGCGGTGTGCTCACACGTCCCGATCAGCCGCACATGTGCTACGTGCACAGTCCGATCCGATACGCCTGGGACGAGCAGTTTTCCTATCTATCGCAAGCGTCGATGAAGTTCGGTCCCAAGGCGCTTCTATTCCGCTATCTGCTGCATCAGTTGAGAACCTGGGATACGCGCACGGCGCATGGGCCCGACCTGATGCTCGCCAATTCGACATTCGTGCGTGGGCGTATTCGCCGCATCTACGGCCGCGACGCGCAGGTCGTGTTTCCGCCGGTCTCTCTCGACGAATTGACGTTCGCCGAGATCAAGGACGACTACTACGTCACCGCCTCGTTCCTCGCGCCCTACAAGCGGACCGACCTCGTCATTCAGGCCTTTAACGAGATGCCGAACCGCCGGCTGGTCGTGGTTGGCGAGGGGCAACAGTCAGCGAGTCTCAGGTCGCTCGCGGGCGCAAATGTGAGTTTCACAGGATTCCTGCCCCGGCCGGACTACGTGCGCAACGTGGCAGAGGCGCAGGCGCTGGTGTTCGCCGGTTGCGAGGACTTCGGCATCGCACTGGCTGAGGCGCAAGCCTGCGGGACTCCACTCATCGCGTTCGCCCGCGGCGGCGCCTCCGATATCGTCAGGCGGTTGGGCGCCGCGGACCGGCCGACCGGCGTGCTGTTCGAGCGCCAGACAGTTGCCGCCGTCAAAGAAGCGGTAGAGCACTTCGAAGCGCACAAGGCGTCGATCACGCCGGCGGCCTGCCGGCAGAACGCGTTGCGCTTCAGCGCCGAGCGGTTCCGTCGCGAAATCCAGTCCGCATTCGATACGACCGTGAGGATCCATGCGGATGGCTGGAGCTGAGGGCGCTGGCGCGGGCACACGCGCCGGGTTTGACCAGACACAGACGAACGGTCCCGAGAACCTGGCAGGCGTTGCCGGGGATCGTCAGATGGCGGGCCTCGACCTCCTGCGCTTCATCGCCGCCGTTATGGTCGCGATGTTCCACTTCGGCTTCTGGTTTTCCTACACAGGAGACGGCGCTGTTCCTGCCAGCCCCGGTCTTTCCGCTGCGACGTGGTGGGGCTGGATCGGCGTTCAGATCTTTTTCGTGATCTCGGGCTTCGTCATCGCGCTCTCGGCGGAGACCAGAACGGCGGGGGCATTTATCCGCAGCCGCATCCTGCGCCTGATGCCCGCGCTCTACGTGTTCGGCTTTTTGTCGTTTGCCGTTCTGGTCATCTACCAGGGGGTACCAGTTGGTGAAGGCCTCGTCCTGCTGGCCAAGTCGCTCGTGCTCTTCCCCGTTGGCCCATGGGTTGACGGCGTGTATTGGAGCTTGACGGTTGAAATCGTCTTCTACGCCGCGATCGCGCTACTCCTTGCATTCGGCGTATTCGGCGCGCTTGGCGGCATCGTCAAGGCCGGCGCCGCCGCTTCTCTGGTTCTGGCGGCTCTGATCCTTCTGGCTGATGCAGGGGCTTTTGCACCTGCGCTGGAGCACGCCATTGCCTCCGTGCGGGATGCGTATTGGAGCCGCTTTCTGCTGATCAGCACCGCTCCATATTTCATCACCGGGCTTTGTCTCTATTTTCTGCGTCGGGACGGGGTGCGCAAAGACTGGCTCGCCGTTCTTGTCGCGGCCATCGTGGCGTCGGAAGTGCAAATCTATCACTGGGGCGTGCGCGAGATGCCTCAGATGGCAGCCGGTGCAACTGCGTTCGTCCCCGGTGCCATCTTCGCGCTCGCCGTTCTGGCGATGCTGGCGGTGACGCGCGGCGCGATGAACGGTGCCAACATGAGCGGCGGCGCGCGCAGGACCGTACGGGCGCTCGGACTTGCAAGCTATCCGCTATACCTCGTCCACTTCGTGACCGGGCATATGATCTATGCCGAACTGTTGCGGCAGGGCGCGCCTCAGTGGCCGGCAATGGCCATGGCGATCGGGTTGTGCGTTACCGTCAGCATTGTGTTTTCGATGTACGGCGAGGCGCGCCTGCGCTCCAAACTCGCGGCCGCTTACGATGCGGCGGCGGCAGCACTGTGGACACTGACACTCGCGCGCCGTGCGCGTCCAAGGGTTTCGGCGGCGGAATAGCAACGAATCGCATAGATTGGTGGGGTCACTCCGCTGCGGCGGGGAGCACCGGTACATCGTCGCCGATCCACGGAACGTTATCGAGCGCGGCAAACAATCGTAGATAGTCCTCCGCCGACCGGCGCCAGCGGAACCTCGCCAGGCGTTGCTGTCCTGAAGCGAGCAACTGCTGGCGCAGCGATGGATCAGCTTTCAACCACTGGAATGCGTTGATCCAGGCGGTGGGGTCATGTGGCGAGGCATAGAGCGCGGCGTCGCCGCAGACTTCCGGCAGGCTCGCACAATCGGCCGCGACCACCGGACAGCCAAGCGCCATGGCTTCCAGCGGGGGCAGGCCGAAACCTTCTGTGAGCGAGGGGAAGGCGAGGCACAAGCTGTCTTTCAGCAACGCTGCAAGGCCGGCATCGTTGACGCGGCCGAGCCAGACGATGTTGTCCGCTTCTATCCGCCGGCTGTTGGAAGAAAACACGTTTGGGTCGCTGACGCCGACGACGGCGATTTTGAGACCCAATGCGCGTAGTTGCGGCGCGAGTTCGAGGATCAGCCGCGCGTTCTTGTGCGGCGCCGGACTTCCGATCAGCACGATGGTGCTGGGGGAGGCTGCGGCTCGTGTCTGCGCGGTGTGCCTGGCCCGCCAGCGCAAGGCGTGCTCATGTCCGTTCGGGATCACTGATATCTTGCTGCGCGGAGCGATGCCGAAGGCTTCGAGCTGCGACGCCGAATATTCTGACACGGTCACGATCGACCGGGCGCGGCGGCCAAGCATCGGCATCAATGCGCGATAGTAGAGGCGGAAGGCACTTCTGTAGCTTTGCGGCGCGATGCGGGTATTGAGATCGTGAATGCAGACGATGGCCCTGTCGTGCGCGAGCGGTGCGGTATTGCACAGATTGATGAGGCCGCGGCCGCGCGTTGCGGCGGGGAGCGAGCATTGCTCCCATGCCTGTCCTCCCGCATGACCGACGATCTGAAGTGGAATGGCTTTGAGAGGCGGCTCGCAGCGCCCACCGGGCGGTACGGCGAGATCGAGTTTCAGATCGCGCGTGGCGGGATGACCTTCGCCGATCAATTGATCGAGCGCCCGGACAATCTCGAGGGCGTACCTCTGCACGCCCGTGACCGGCTGGGTCAAGAACCGGCCATTGATGGTCCAATGCCGCGCCATGGTCTGTGCTCTCCGCGTTGCTGTGAAGTGAAAGCGAAAGGGCTCGCCCGGGCCAGCTGGCCGTTGGGCAGGCGTGAAAGTCCATTTGCCGCCGGCCTACCTCGTTCGACGTAGCCGTATCGGGCGCAGGCGCTTCTGCGGGTCCACCGCCCGCCGATTGGTGAGCCTGCCCAGTCATGCGCTGTCGGCTAGTGTCGAGGCAGGTCCATTACCGTGCGCTACCCGGCGAGGAGAATTGGCATGTCCACGATCGACGTTGCCGTGCCCTGCTATCAGTATGAGCGCTTTATCGCTGATTGCATCGGCAGCATTGCGTCACAGAATGTCGATGGCCTGCGAATTCTCGTATTCGACAACGGTTCGACCGACGGCAGTCTCAACATTGCCAAGGATCTGGCCCGGAGCGATCGCCGAATTGAAGTCCGGGGGGTGGCACATAACCAGGGGCAGAAATTCAGCTACAACGCCTGCATCGATTGGGCATCCGCCGACTATTTCATGATTCTGGATGCCGACGATCTGCTGGCCGAAGGCGCGCTGACCCGTGCCGTGGCGGTGATGGACAGCGATCCGGGCATTGCATTTTGCCACGGTGTCGAACTGCGTGAGGCTTTCGCGGCAGGCACGAAGCCCATGGTCGAGGCTCCTTCGGGCGAAGCCGGCTGGAGCATCGAGGATGGAGACGCATTCATCCATCGCCTGTGCCTGAAACCGATCAATCCGGTTGGCACATCGAGCGTTGTCATGCGCACGACAGCGCAGAAAAAGGCTGGATACTACAACCCCGCGCTCGAACATGCCGATGACGTGGAGATGTGGCTGCGGCTGGCCCGGCAAGGTAAGGTGGCGGAGACCAAGGCGGTGCAGGCCATGCGCCGGGTCCATCCGCATCAAATGTCATCCTATGGCGGCGGCACCGTGCTTCGCGATTGCGTGGAGCGCCAGATGGCCTACGACGCATTTTTCTCAGCTGACGGCCGATCGATTGCCGAAGCCGAGACGTGGCTGGCGCAGGCCCATCGCAGTCTGGCGTCGAAAGCCTACTGGTCGGCACTGTCGCATCTGGCGCGCGGTCGCGCCGCCGAGGGAGCAGCACTCCTGAAGTATGCGCTGCGCACCTGTCCCTCGATGGCGGTCGTCCCACCGATCGACTGGCTGCTGAGGATGGACTTTGCCGGCAGACGGGTCGCTGACGTGCTCGGTATCCACCGCCTGGGACGGATCGGCGCCCGGTAAGCGGGGAATATTATCCAGATTTGCGATCGTCCGCTGGTAGGTTGAACGCCGGCCGCAGCTGCAGAACCGTCTTGCGCACCAGGCCAATCGCGTCGCGAATGTGCGGAGACAGCGGATGATCAAGGATCATCAGTCCCGCGAGCCATCCGGCGGCCGCTGCGGCGACGCCGAGCGGGAATGCCAACAGCGATGATGCGCCGAGCGCATGGAGCGTCACCATGGCAGTGGCGGCCGGCAGCGCCGTCGCAACGGTCAGAAGTGCACTCGATCGTAGCGCGGCCGCGAGTTCGGACCACCCGAACGGCACCGCCCGTCGGATGAAGTACAGCGCCGTCGCGTTCTGTAGCGGAACCGTCAGCAGCAACGACCACACAACCGCTTCAAGGCCGTAGTGCGCCGCAACGAACACAATCAGCACGCAAAGCGGCAGTGACACGGCCTGACAGGTCACTGTCTGGCGCACGTGACCGGCAAGAACGAGCACCGGGTAGGTGAAGAACGCCGGGAACGAGAACGCCGCAGAGGCGGCAATGACCGGCACGAACGAACTGGCGCTGGACCACTGATCGCCCAGTACGATGGCGACAACCGGCCCGGCGAAAAGCGCCAGCACGGCGAGGGCCGGCCACAGCACGGCGGTCAGCAGGGAAAAGCCATTGAGCAGGCCGGACTTGATGCAGCGTCCTTCGCGCTTTTCGGCAGCGAGAGCGGGAAGCGCAATTGGAACCACGCCGGAGAGCAACCCCTTCATCGGCAGATCGCAGACCATCATCGACCGGTTATAGAGGCCCAGAGCGGTGAGCGAGAGCAGCCGTCCATAGAGCGAAGCCGTGATGAGGTCGTAGGCGCGCGACAGCACGAACCCCAGGCTTGTGAAGGCGCCGAACGAGACCACATCGCGCCAATGCGCCAGGCTGGGCCGGAAAACCCAGAAGGCCGGCAGGAAACAGAGCGGCAACAGGCCAGCCACTGCGCTTTGGACCAACCCGCCCCAGGCGACGCTCAATGCGCCGGTGCCCGACATCGCGAGCGCAATCGTCACCAGTGCGCCGCAAGCCGTTGCAGCGATCTCGACGACTGCGAGACTTGAGAAATTCATGTCTCTCTGCAGCAGGGCCGCGATCGGTCCGTAGAACGTGCCGGCGATCAGTTGGACAGCGGCAACGAGCATGTAGGCTTTGAACGCCTTGTCGCCGTAAAATTCGGCAATCGGCGCCGAAAGTGCGGCAAGGGCAGCCGCCAGGGCCAAGGCAATGGCGATCGACACCGTGAATGCGCTGCGCGCCTTCGCCTCGATGCCGTCGATCTGATTGATCACGTAGGCGACGAGGCCGAAATCGCGCAGCGTCTGGCAGATCGTGACGAGGCCGATGCCGATGATCGACACGCCGATCTCGGCAGGCGTCAACAACCGCGAGAGGACGGCGAGCGAAGTGAAGTTGATCGCCAGCACGATGTAGCGCTGCAACGATGTGACGATCAGAGCCCGCTTGACGGCAGTCATGGCGAGGTTACGTCCTCTATTGGCGTCATGACGCTGCCTGCTCGATGGCCGTGGGAGGATAGGGGGAACAGGCTGGAGACGGCCGCGCGCCTATCCCGCCCCATGTCTCGATCAAATGCTCTTTGATGCGGCGCGCGCGGGCGATGCGGCGCCATGGATAGACCCAGGTCAAGCGGTGCCGCAGCTTTTCGCGTCCGTGAACGCCAGCACGGATTTGCTCGGGATCTGCCGGCGGCGGCGGCGGGAAGCCGCAGTCGTCGAGCAGCCGGCTTCCGAGCCAATAAGTCTGGTCATGGTCTGGCCCCCACGGGAAGGTGGCCGCATGCCACGGCTTCGGGAACCCGGTGAAATGCCAGATTGCCGGCGGGTAGCCCCACCGGCGCGGATCGGCGGCGGCGAGGAAATCCGTCTGATAGTTCCAGCGGAGCGAGAGTGTGCCGCGTCGCGCCTGGGCGGTCGCGTTGAGGGCGCTCTGGTCGTGATAGCGGCAGCGCTGCGGATGGGCCTTGAAGTAGTCCCACGCCACGCCGGCAATTTCGCGCCAGCCGCGCCGGTCTGCCAGCAGCACGCCGGCATTGAAGTATTGCTCCGGCGCGGTGAGGCCGAGGCCTTTCAGGTACTGCCCGGTCTGCCGCGCCGTTGCGCCGCTGTCTCCGGCGATCAGGTAGGGCAGATCGGGAGCGGCAAGAAATCCACGGTGCGGCACCACTTCTGCAAGCAGCGGATCGAGGCTACCAGTAATTTCCAAGTCGCCGTCGAGATAGAGAAACCTGTCGAAAACGGGCGGCAGCACCTCGTCGATCCAGAGCCGCGCCATCGTCGAAACGGGTACATGGGTCTTATTGAAATCCTCAGAGCGGATCGCAGTCAGCGCGGAGATTGGAAAGCTTTCAAGACGGATGCCGCTGTCCTCAAGTTTGGCCGCGGGCGCGGAGAGGTGGAGCGCATCGCTGTCGGTGACGACTATTCTAATGTCGACGCGGGGGTCGGTGATATGGGCGCGCGCCTGAAGCGCCGTGCCGATGGTCGGCGCCAGAAAATTCGTATCGCACATCAGGACAACAGCCGTGCTCATGTCAGCTCCCCGAGTACTGTGCGATGGCTGGTTCCGGCCGCGGAATGGATGTCAGCATCGGTTTGGCTCCGGCATGCTTGACGCTCAGAACCGCCGCAAGCGCCAGGCTGAAGATGATGCCTGGATCGGCGCCACCGCCGCTGATCGTGGCGGTAATGAGCACGGCGATCGCCGCGGCGCGTAAGCTGGCGATCGTTGCACGGTCTTCGGCCGCGAGGCCGTTGCGGTTCTCCAGATCCTGCTTGCGGAAGATCGCCGTCATGAACGCCACGTACATGAGGGCGCCAATCAGTCCGAGCTGCGAGATGACGGCAACGGCCCAACTGGACGAACGCGAACTTCCAAGGCCGATGCCGAGGCCGAATGTGTCGTAGAGCGACTGGATGCTGCGCATGTTCCAATAGGCACGCTCCTGAGCGGAGGCGGACGAGGCCTTGTTGATGATCATGGTGTCGATGAGCTGCCAGATCGGATCGAACAGGCGCTCTTGGTAGAGGAAGACCGCGAGAATTGTGAGCGTTCCGGCAATCCCCATGATCAGGAGCACGAGATCGGGTTTTGAAACCCGGCCTGAAAGCGACGAGCGCAGGATCGAGGCGAGGAGAGGAATGGCCACGATTGCCGCGCCGACGTAGGCGGTACTGGACGTCGACATAAGTAACAGCAGCAGCAGTGCGCCGGACAGAATGAGCGACGTTCTATTTTGCGTGCGCCGCCAATAGGAGAAGGAAAACGCGAGCAGGACGAGGGTAGCGGCCCCGAAGCTCGAAGCCTCAGCATAGCCGCCTGAAATGCGCCAGAAGCTGCCTTCAGAGACCGTGGTCAGCATGGCATAGGTGGCCGACCGGACCGGCGCCAGCACGTCGCCCAGACCGGTGAGCTTGCCGCCAAGATCGATGAAGCCCATGGAGATGTGGAGGATCATCCAGACCAGGAATCCCTGGCGTACATAGCGCAGATTGCGCTTGTCGATGAGAAGTACGCTGAAAGCGAAGAACGAGAGGCCATTGAGAAGAAAATAGAAGGTCTGCGTGATGTTTCCCGAGACGCTGGTCAACGGCACTTCGATCACACGGCCGTCGATGCGTGTCGGCACGAAGGCGCTTGTCTGCCCCGCGAACAGGCGCGGCAGAAAGATGGCGCCAATGACGACATAGGCGATGAAGAACAGCATCAGTCCGGCATGTGGACTGCGCCTGAATAGGGTCGACAGATCGCGCCAAATGGCACGCCTCATGATCACGGCGCCGATAAGGGCGATCTGGAAAAATGCGTATATCAGCGGGGAAGAGCCGCCGATGGCCGGAAGACTCACCAGTGCGGTAGCGCCGAAGGCGAGAGAAGCCAGAAGGCCGACGATCAACGGCGCCTTCAGCGCGCGCATCAAGATGATGAGCGCGGCGCATACGGCGGCACCGGCAATCGAGAATTCCATTATCGGCTGCCTCTCCTTTCGTCCGTTAGCCGGTCCGTGTACGTGTAAGTTTAGGATTGAGTGGCGGTGCCGTTAATTTCTGCTTCCAGACGCGGCGGCGGCAGGCCGAGAGCGCCATCAGATTGGCGCCGTGAAGGCCCGCGAAACGGCCGGCAACAAGCTTGGGGATGGTCAAATCGTGCGCGGGGCTATAGGTTTCATCGCCGGTTGCGGCCAGGCCGGGTCCGGCATTGTACGCCGGCGGCGCCACGCGCCACGGAGGGTCTGACGTGTTCTGGGCCTTTGTCATGGCAGGTCTCGCGGGGTTTGCGCTCGGCAGCGCCTTCAAGCCGCCTGCGTTGATTGCCGTATCGCTGCTGATTGTGGTGGGCGCGGCGCCACTGGTGTTTCGGGGAACTTTCAGCCTGCTTGAAGCTGCTGGTGTGCTTGTCACGCTGCAAGCCGCTTACCTGGCGGGTCTCGCGGCCATCCTCGCCTGGCGCAGAACGTGCGGGCGAGAGGCCGGGGCGAGGCCGGATAGCAGCGAAAGCTGACATCACGCCGTCTCCCCGAACCGAACGACCGCGGGCACCGTCTTCAGCAGAATGGTAACGTCCTGGGAAAGCGACCAGGTATTGACGTAGCGGCTGTCGAGCGCCACCCGGTCGTCATAGCTCAGCGCGTTCCTCCCGCTCACCTGCCACAGTCCGGTCATGCCGGGCTTGGCTTTGAGGTAGTCGCTCTTGGCGGCGCCGTAGCGCTTCAGCTCGCCTTCGAGCACCGGACGGGGCCCGACGCAACTCATGTCGCCGCGCAGAACATTATAAAGCTGCGGCAGTTCATCGATGCTGGACTTGCGCAGCATATGGCCGATGAATGTGACGCGTGGATCGTGCGCCAATTTCTGCGTCTTTTGCCATTCGAGTGCGGCAGCGGGGTCGGACGCAAGGTGCTGGCTCAGCACCTTGTCGGCATCGCACACCATCGAGCGGAATTTGTAGCACTTGAACGGACGGCCGGCATGGCCGATGCGAGTCTGCGTGAACAGCACCGGCCGCTTGAGCGTGATGAGAATCGTGACGGCTACAAGAGCCAGCAGCGGCGCCAGCAGAACAATTGCCAGCGATGAGACTACAATATCAAGGACGCGCTTCGGCAATCCGCCGAGCGGAGCCTCAGCATTCGCCGCGTCCCCTGACGATACAGTTGAAGTGAGCGGCCCATTTGTGAAAGCGCGGGTCCGCTCCCCCGCGGCTGCGGGTGACGGCGGGGTGTCAAAGAAGTAGGAATCCACTGCGGGTTCGTTGATCCCGGGGTTGCTGATGTGCGACCGTTCGTCAAAGGCATCGCGCGCTGCGGCGGCAGGACTCTCCATGGCCTCATCTCGTATGACAACACAACAAGTGGAGTCTCTCTGGCTGCCGCACCGGCACTGCCGAGAGCCCGTCTTGAGCGAAATTTTCAAGAAATAGCTTCATGTTGCGACTGATAGTGATGCGCGGCGGCCGGGCAAACAAGAAGAGCAAAGGAGGTACGCCTGTTGTCGATGGGCGCGCGGTGTTAGTACCAACTGATAAGCCGGGTCTAGCCAAGCGTTGCGACCTTGAGAGGCGGCATGCCATGGCTCAGAAAAAAAGTGGCGCGGAGATTATCGCTCCGCGCCAGGTCAACACACGTTGCAGCAGGAATTCTGTTCCGTTCAGCTCTCGTTGCCGAGAAGTCCGTTGGCGATGAAGCCGACTTCGGTGCGGTTCTTGGCGTTGAGTTTTTTCATGATGCTGCGAACATGCACTTTAACGGTGCTTTCCCGCATGTTGAGTTCATAGGCGATGATTTTGTTGGCCTTGCCCCGGCGCAAGGCTTCAACCACGGCGGCTTGGCGCGCGGTAAACATGCCGTTGCAGAAGCGCTTGGGATTGGCGGTGTCTGTCGCCGAGTGACGGGCGGCGACGACGCTGCTGGCGGGAACATAGACGCCGCCGGCCTTGACCAGGCGCATCGCTTCCACGGCGACGTCGAGCGAGATGCTGGTGGGGATGAAGCCGCGCGCCCCCTGGTCCAGCGCGTCAACGATCTGGTCAAGATCTTCGGCATCCGACAGCAGGATGGTCGGCACCTTGTGCTCAAGGCTGGCGAGTAGCGAAATCTCGCGTTGCGTGTGCGGGTCCTTGCTCTGACCGGCGACGCACAGGATGACCAGGGACGCCTTCACTTTGTCGGCGGCCTCAAGCCACTTTTCGACGCTCGGGAACGAGACCACGTTAGGCTCGGCGGAAAGACGCAGGCACTGTGTCAAGCAATCGCGGATCAGGATGCGGCGCTCGATCAGAACGATGTTGGCCAATTCCTCCGTCGTTGCCGATGCGGGCGGATTGTGACCCGGCCAGCTGCTGCGCTCGCGGGTGGCTTGAGGGGCGTCTTTGGAAATGGCTGCCATGTGATCCTCGCAATACAAATGGGCAGAGGTGAAATCAGATTGATGCGGATGGTCTGCGAAATGTTTTCTGGAGGGTTCGGGTTGCCTCCTGTGTTCATTAGAAATCGATAAGGCGTAAGTCAGTAAGTATCGTTGGTCTCATCTTTTGATGGAGCTTGCCACGCCAATGTGCGTGCCACAACGATCCGAAGGCCCCGGACCAAGGTCTTAGAGAGGCCGGCAGATGGATGAGAAGAACATGTCCTCGGCCCTGACGCATGCGGAAGGGCATGGGGCGAATTCCGCGCACACACTTCACGTGCCGCGCTCGTTGCTGATTGTCAGCGGGTGCCGAGGGTCAACTTTCTTGCAAAGTACGCTTCGGCAAACCGCTCTTTGGCGCGGCACTCCATGCCGCGAATGCGCGCCAGCCCGCGAAACGTGTCGGCGTCGAACCAGTCCTTGGATCGCTGGGTGCCGAAGTGCCTGTCGAGGAGCGCGATCTTCTGATCAAGGGCAGACTGAGGCAATGGCTGGTAAAGGTTGGGCTGGGCGATGTCGCCATCCCACTTCGGGATCTCATATTCGAGGATGAGGTGGTTGCGGAACGTGTTCCAGGTCAGTCTGTTCACCTCACGGTGATCCTGATGTGCGTCACCACGGCGGTGCGTGAAGACCACGTCAGGTTCGAATTTGACCTTTATCGCTTCGAATCGGCTCTTGAGCTCGGCACCCTGGTAGGGGAAAAATCCGTCACGAAAGTCTCCAAGATCGATGGCCTTCGATTGCGCACCGCACAGGAAGGACTCTGCCGAGCGAGAAGCTTCATCGGCCCGATCGCCCGTTGCGCTGAAGACGCACCAGTGCACTTCGAGCCGCATGCCGTCCGCGATCCACGTCAACAGCGTTCCGCCGCAGCCGATTTCGATGTCGTCGGAGTGAGCGCCAAGACACAGGACTCTGACCGTCTTTCCGGATTGGAGGCTGGCGAGGCTCAGCATGGCATCAGACGGTCACCACCGGCCGTTTATCGCCCTGAGGTTTTTCACCCTGAAGCTGGGCCCATGACCTGCGCCACGGCATTTCCCCGCGCTCGATCAGATCTTCGAGAATCTGCCGGTCCTTCAGCGTATCCATCGAACGCCAGAAGCCGGTGTGCTTGTAGGCCATCAGCTGATCTTCATCGATGAGCCTCTGGAACGGTTCGAGCACCAGCTCTTCGCCCTCGTTCATGTAGTTGAAGATTTCCGGGCGGAACAGGAAGTAGCCGCCGTTGATCCAGATTTCCGAGCGGTCTGAAGAACGGAACCGTTCGACCCGGCCGTCATTGGCGATGTCGGCCAGATGATAGGTGAGCGGCGGGCGGACGGCGAGGAAGCAGGCAAGCTTTCCGCTGGCCTTGAACTTGGCGACCATGTCATCGAGATCGACGTCGGAGAGACCATCGCTATAGTTGGCGAGGAAGATATCCTCGCCTTCGACGTGATGACGGACGGCCCACAGGCGCTGGCCAATGTTGCGCCAAATTCCGGTATCGATGAGCGTGACGCGCCAATCCTCTTCGGCCTTGCCGATGAGATCGACCTTGGAGCCAAAGCCCGAGACGACGCAATCGGAATAGGCGTGCGGCCGGTAGTTGAGGAAGAAGTCCTTGACCGTGTTGGCCTTGTAGCCGAGGCAGAGCACGAAATCGTTGTGCCCGTACTGACTGTAGTATTGCATCACGTGCCACAGGATCGGCTGGTTGCCGACCGGGATCATGGGCTTTGGAACATTCTCGGAGTATTCGCGGATGCGCGTGCCCAACCCGCCGCAGAACAACACGACCTTCATGACCGGAGCTCCTTGGGATCGATGACCGTGACTTCCGGAATCGGGACGATGAACTTCGCGCCCCAATCCTTGACGAACCGCATCTGAGAAATGATTTCGGACTTGAGGTTCCAGGGAAGAATGAGAATGTAGTCGGGCTTGGCGGCCGCGATCGCTTCCACCGGACGGATCGGGATGTGCATGCCGGGCGTGAACCGTCCGTGCTTGTAGGGATTGCGGTCGACGGTGAAATCGATGAAGTCTGTGCCGATGCCGCAGTAGTTGAGAAGCGTGTTGCCCTTGCCCGGCGCGCCATAGCCGCAGATGTTCTTGCCGGCGTTCTTGGCCGAGATCAGGAAGCTCAGCAGGCGGCGCTTGGTCTGGCGGACATCGGATTCGAACTTCGTATAGGTCTCGATGTTTCGCAGACCGCGCGACACCTCGCGGGCGAGCAGTGCCGCGACACGGTTGTTGAGCGGCCGGGCCGATGAGGCGTGGGTCAGATAGACGCGAATCGAGCCGCCGTGTGTCGGCAACTCTTCTACATCGAACACTTTGAGGCGGTGGCGGGCGGCGAGCTTCTCGATGGTGCCGAGCGAGAAGTATGAGAAGTGCTCGTGATAGATGGTGTCGAACTGGTTTTCCGCCATGAGCCGTTCGATGTGCGGAAATTCGAGCGTCACTACGCCGTCCGGCTTCAACAGGCAGGCGATGCCGGCGACAAAATCGTTGACGTCGGGCACCTGGGCGAGAACGTTGTTGCCGATGATGAGGTCGGCCATCTTGCCTTCCCCGGCCAGCGTCTGAGCGTAGGTTTCTCCGAAGAATTCGACCCGTGTCGGCACGCCCTTTTCGGCGGCGGCCTTGGCGACGTTGGCGGCGGGCTCGATGCCGAGGACCGGCACGCCTAGAGGAATGAAATGCTGGAGCAGGTAGCCATCGTTGCTGGCAAGTTCCACAGCCAGGCTGTCGGGACCAAGACCGAGACGATGCTTGATCATCTCGCAGTAGCTCTTGGCATGCGCCACCCATGACGTCGAGTAGGAGGAGAAGTAGGCGTACTCGGTGAAAATGTGCGAGGGGCTCACGTATTCCTTGAGCTGCACCAGGAAGCACTGATCGCAGACGTAAGCGTGCAACGGAAAGAACGGCTCCATCTCGTCAAGCTTGTCGGCCGGCAGAAAGCTCTCGCACAACGGCGACATGCCGAGATCGGCAAAGGAATGCTTCAGCGGCTTGGAGCAGATGCGGCAGGTTCCACCATCGTGGTCTGCAACGTGATGACTGACGAGGTGACCTGCATGGGTGTTCACGTGTAGCGCTCCCCGGCATGAATGTCGAACGTGACGGGGCGTGTGCTGCGCGGTCTTTCTGGTCCGCACCGTCTCCAGAAGCCTAATCCCGGGTGTGGGTACGCAGAACCGGGCCAATGGGCGTATCGGCGGTGAACAGCGGGCTACCTCTTTTGACCTGATACGTCGCGTGGGTGTAAGGTGGCTAAGCCTGGGGCACGACGGATCGCGTCGGCTTTGGCGACCTCTGCGAAGTGCGCAGTCCGGCGAGCAGACCGTCCAGAACGTCATACTGCTGTTCGAGCTGGCGCCCGGCGTCCTCGAGCATCAAGTCGATCCGTGCTTCGAGATCCGGCTTCGCAGCAATCATTCTCTGGAACCGCTGCTTTAAGTCCGTGACCGAGAACGACTCGATCTCGACGCAGTAGGCGTCGAGACCGGCCGCGGCGAGCAGCAGGGCATTCTTCTGCGCATAGCCGATGGAGAGGACAGGCTTCCTCACTTTCAAGGCGCAGACGATGTTGTGGAACCGAGTCGCCACGATGACATCAGTCGAGGCCATCTCGCCCATCACGTCATGCAGCGTTTCGGTATCCGGCAGTTCGACGTCGATCAATGACTTATCCGGCATTGCGGCTGTTATGCGGGCGTGAAACGCCGCTGCCGTTTCGCGATCCGAGGCGTCGCCGGTCAAGAGCCGGATGCGATGCCCGTTCTGGAGAAGCCACAATGCAAATTCGGTGAGCTTTTGCAGATAACGCTCATAGATCGCTTTTGATCGATCGCCGCGGTCTTTCCATCCGCGATAACTCATGACGCCAAGGCCGACGCACAGCGGCGCACTTGCCGGCGGCCGGCGCGACACGGGAGGCGGCGTCAGACCGAAGGCGATATCAGGGTAGATCGGGTCGCGGCTCGTATCGACGCCTTGCCGCGCCAAGAAGGTCTTGGAACCCTGATCGCGATAGGAGCGCCAGTTGGCAAGCCGCGCCGCCGACACCATCAAGTAGCGATTGACTGGAGTGACGAGCGGCCCGGCGCCGATGCTGACGAGATAGAGTTTCGTACCGGTAAGGCGTGCGGCAAGAGACCAGATGAGGAGATCGAGCGGGATGCCGAGCGGGCCAGTCATGAAGTCATCAAGCAGGCCGGTTCCAGGGGCGATGACCGCATCGAGCCGGCGCGTCGTGTTGAGCGCGCGAACGAAATCCACGATCTTTGCTGGAAGCAGCTTGAAAATTTTCCCTGCCAGAGAGTGGGGCGCGCCGAAGGGAAAGGTCGCCATGGCGATGGCCGGCGTGGCGTAATGCGACTGTACGGTGCCCGGTCCGTTGCAGATCGTGAGCAATTCCGCCCCCGGATGCGCTTGGCGCAAATGGCTGATCATGGCTTCGAGCGAGCCATCGTTGCCGAAGTTGCCGCTACCGAACAGACCGATCAGACCCAGCCGGAGTGGCGCGGCGTTTCCGGTCATGTCGATATCCGGCCTGTGTGGGCGTGTCATGGTCGTTACCGGGTTAGTGTTGGGCAAAAATCGTTGATCGGGTGTGCTGCTCCTGCGTTGCCTTGGTCGCGGCCGTGAGGATCAGCACCCAATCCGTGTCTCCGGTGCTGTTGCGGCCCGGCGTGGAATAAAGGGTGCCTCCCGCATCAGGCGTTGCGCTGAAAGCTTCCCGGTGCGTTCCGTCGGCTGGATCGAACCACCGGGCGACGACCGCGCCGGGTCTCAGTGTATCGGGGTCGATGCCGATGGAGCTGGCTGCGTTGACGTAGATGAGCGCGAACGATCCATCATCAGCCGCCGCGCCGGTGGCCTCGGCAGGTTCAGAACCCAATGGCCAGGCCGCCGCACTTGTTGCGTGGCCGGTCAGGTCGAGCGGCCTCAGCCTCCACCACGCGCGCGAGTGGAGTACGGACCGCAGATGTGTCATGCCTCTGGCGCCTGGGCTGGCGAGCGCATCCCGCCACACAGTCGATGCCGGAAAGAGCCCGCCGCTCGAGAAGTGCCAGATCGGATTGTTGCCGAACACGCTGCCGCACGCGCCGCCGAGAAACGCCTCGTAAGCCTGGGCACGCAACTTCTGGGTCGTAATGCCGTGCTCGTTTTCGTAGGCGGATTCGATATGGAAGTAGGGTTTTCCCGCACCGCGCCGGTGCTGCGCGAGCACTGCGGAGTGCACCGGACCGTAGGTGTAAACGCTCGTGAGATCGAGCCAGGATTCGCCCGCCCAGTAGGTGGCGGTATCCGTTTCAGGGGCATTGTGGACGGTGCGGAGCGAGGACTGGTCGTGAAGCCTCAGGCCCTCGTCCAGCGCGCGGATCAAGCCCTTGTCGGGGGGATCGGCATCGCCCCCCAGCACCCACACGATGTTGTGGAAGCGGGCAAACCGCGCGCCAATGGCCTCGCCATACCCGCGCAACGCTTCTTTGCCGTTTGCGCTCATAACCGAGGACCAGCCCTCACCAGCTCCGTTGAAGCCGAGGTAGGCCGGCGCGAGCAGGACGAGGAATCCCAGGTCTTCGGCGCGGCCGATCACCCATTCCGCATGATCGAAATACGCGTCGTTCAAGGACGTGAAATCGCCGGCCGCCGTGAACGGCGCGGTACGGTACGCGTTGCGAGGCGGATCGCGCAGGAAGCGATATTCGATGAGATTGACGAGAAGCGTGTTGAAGCCGCGGCAACGGCGATCCTGCAGGTAGACGTCGGCGTCCTCGCGCGTCAGACCCGCGATCAGCGACCAAGCCGCATCGCCGATCATCAAGAACGGCGTGCCTGACGCATCTTCCAAATACCGGCCCGTAGACGCCACCTTGAGCGGAAAGTGCGCCTGAGGTGGGATTTTGGAACAGGTCGTTGTCGTGTCCGCGCGAGCGGGTAGTGCCACGGACGTCGCGACCAACAAGATGATGGCCACCCAACGGGCTGCAAATCCTGAAAGCCGCGCCGGATGCGATCCCGCCATCGTCAGCGGCTTCCTGTATTGAAGGCGCGCATGACCGGCTCGGAGGGACGGCCGTTCAGATAGTCCTGCGGCCGGCCATCGAGCGCTTTGCGATAAACGCCGAGCGCGCCGTCGAGCGCATCGATGGTCTTGTCGATATCGGTATCCGTGTGGGTATAGGAAACAACCAGCGACGGCATCAGAATGCCGCGCCTGATCGTTTCCTGCAGCAACAGGGTGCGCATGACCTGCGACGCCGCGCCGGTCGTGTCACGCGTGGTATAGAGCAGGCATGACGGCCGGCCGATGATCTGCACGTAGTCCTGCAATCCATGACGCGCGATCGTCATGGTGGCGAGGGCTTTAAGCCGCTCGCCCTGGCGGATCAGATGTTCGATCACCGGTTCGGAACGGTAGACCCGCATGGTGGCGATCGCCGCGGCCAGCGCATGGGTTTCGGCGCCGTGGGTTGTCGAGAGAAGGAATACGCGTGGCTTGTCGGTGTGATCGAGCCCGCCGAGTCGCATGAATTCCCGCGCGCCTGCAAGCGCTGATACGGAAAAGCCGTTGGCGAGCGCTTTGCCGAAGCAGGACAGGTCAGGCTTGATTCCGTAAGACGTCTGCGCGCCGCCCCTGTGCCAGCGGAAGCCGGTGATCATTTCGTCCAGAACGAACAGCGCGCCGTTGGCGTGGCAGATGTCACGCATGGCTTCAAGAAATCCGGGCGCCGGTTCGTCCAATCGGGCCGCCTCCATGATGCAGCAGGCGATACGCCCCGGATTGGCGGCAAACATGTCCTTGACCGACTGCAGGTCGTTATAGCGGAACGTCACTGACAGTTCGCGAATGGCCTGCGGGATGCCCGCGTTCATGGCCGTCGTGCCGACGAACCAATCGTCGGTAGAAAAGAACGGATGATCTGCGCACAGCGCCACCAAGTCCCGCCCGGTGTAGGCGCGTGCCAGCCGCACCGCGCCGGATGTGGCGTCTGAACCGTCTTTGCAGAATTTCACCATCTCAGCGGTGGGCACGAGCGACAGAAACTGTTCCGCACAGGCGACTTCGAGCGGCGACGGCCGTGTGAAGTTGCAACCGCGTGTCAACTCGCGGCGGGCTGCTTCGATAACTGCAGGGTAGGCGTGCCCGAGCCCGACGGCCCGGTTGCCCATGCCGTATTCGATAAATTCGTTGCCGTCCGTATCCCAGACGTGGCAGCCTTCCCCGTGTGCGATGAAGGGCGGCGCAGAGGCAGGATACTGATCGTCGCCCTTCGCGTAGGTGTGGGCGCCGCCGGGTATGATCTGGTGGGCACGCGCCTGCAGTTGCCGGGATGCGGAAAGCTTGATGTTTCTCTCGCTCACGATCGTGCCCTCAGCTGGTTGCGCACCTCTCGTCGTCTCTGCAAGTTTCGCGCATCGGCTTGCGCCCTTCCATGCCCTTGGCGTTGAAGCAGGCTAAGCAAAGGTGCGTAGGGCCCTACGGCGTTCGGTCACCTGGCTCAGATCCGCTCTTGCCACCGGTCTGGGCGGCGCTGTTGCGGTCGGCTGCAAACAAAGTCTGCTGCTTGGCGCGGAATTCATCAGAGGTCACGAAGCTCTTGGAGACATCGGCGCGGCTGATGCGGCCGGTGTCGAGTGGGGCAAGGTAGCTGTCGCGCTCATCGCCGCTCGGGTCTCGCTCCAAAAGAAGCCGGTACATCAAGGTCACGTAGTCGCCATTGCCGAGCCTTGGCGTGGAATACTTGGATTCGAACTCCGCCGACTGCAGAAGCGATTGCAGGAAGCCAGAAACAGTCAACCCCTTGGCGAAGGATTCGGCCCATCCCTGTAGACCGATGGGGTCGGCATTGCGGCCAAGGATCAGACAATAACCGTAGTCGATCTGCGCCTGCCGCTTGATGTCGGTTTCCTTAGCCAGATGCGCGGCACACGCCTCGCGCACCTCCGGCCGGGCGGGCGGAAGCTCAGGAAAATCGGGTAAAGGACGAAAGAGCGCGGCGTGGCGGGCTTTGAATTCCGCGCTGCCTATCAACCGGCGCTGATATTCGGCGCGGCTCAGCGGGGTCTTCTCTAAGGCATCCTGTTCCTGCGCGCGTTGATCTGCGGTAAGCGTCTGGTCCAGCAGCAGGTGATTGAGAAAGGCGACGTAGTCGACGTTCGATGCCGTTGATAGTTCGTGGTTCTGAGTGAATTCGTCGGAGTGCATGAGCTCGACCAGGACCGTGGAGACGGTCGTGCGGTCCCGCAATCTCTGGAGCCAGGAGCGCATACCGTGGCCATCGGGTTCGCGGCCAAGTGTCAGGCAATAGGCGTAGGAGATGACGTGACTGGCATTGGGCTCGGCTCCGGCATCGAGGTCCTTGAGTGTGCAGTTGCGGTTGATCGGGGTCTGGGCACTCGGTTCTTGAGGCGGCGGCGTCACATCGGGTGCTGGGTTCGCCGCAGAGAGCACGCCTCGGGTAACGTCCTGGGCAATGGCGTCCTTGGCGGCATGGTATGCCGGCTTGGGCCCGCCCGATTTCCATTGCCCGGCCTCGTCGCGCACCAGATGCACGAGGCCCATGTTCGCCTCGAAATCCGGAGCGAAGTAGCTTTCATCCATCAACTGATAGATGAAGGCGGCTTCGACATTGTAGCTCCGCCGCAATTGCCGCAAGCGGGCGACAAGGCTCGCGAGCCCGGCCGACTGCACCTTGTCGCTCTTCTGGCTGCCGAGAGGGTGATTGAATTCCGTTACCCAGATAGGGCGCTTGTAACCGGCGAGAATTTGAAAGGCCCATTCGGGATCGAGACCGTATTGGTGCCAGACCGAGATTTCCCAGCCGATGCCGTCCTTCTCGATCCGTTCAAATGCGCCCGTGTGGCCCCACCCGGCGGTGCCGATGGCGCGGCGGATCTTTGGGTCCGCGGCGCGGCTGCCGTTCGATAGTCCCTTGAGGACAGCGGAGACTTTTTGCCAGCGCGGACCATAATAGTCGAGCGGGGATTTGCCTCCCGCCGGTCCAAATCCGCAATTGTAGATCGCGCCATCGTCGCGCCGCTCGCACGGCTTGATAATGGCGAAGTTCTCCATCTCATTGCCGAGTTCCCATACGGCGATCTCATCCTTGAAGGCCGAGACGATGGTCATGGCGAGATCGTAGGACTTTTTTTCGAGATCGGCCGGCGTTTCTGCCGAAAGATCGAACGGCGGCGTGATGACCGGCAGGATCGTCAGTCCTCTCTCCTTGGCCAGATCGACGACGCGGCGCAGTTCATCGATCTGGCCGGTCTCGGAAATGTTGACGCGATAGGACGTGAGACCAAGATCCTTGACGTAGTCGAGCTGCTCCTCGGCAGAAACGCCACTATAGGCGTTGAGCGGATGGCCGTTGATGCCCCAGATGAATTCCGCTTTCGCAGCGCTGGCGACGAAAATGTACGCGGCACAGAGGCTCGACAGGAAAACTTTGACGTGCTGTCGCATCATTTCAGCCTCGCGGTTGGACGCTGGGCCGGCATCGGGCCCTTCGCCTCAGCAGGTGGCCGGGTCACTTTTGCCTGCATGTTGGGCAGGCGCGAGTCTCCAATCCGGTTGGTCACGTTGTGGCGTGGATGCTAGAAATGATCTCTGGAAGGTGAACGTGACTACCTCGTTTGGCTGATCCTCTAAGTCCCCGGTGGTAGCGAACGGTCCCGTTGACTTTGCCACCTGTCAATTGCGGGCTTGGCCAATGTAGACTGTCCGTGTCGAATGACCCGCTCCGGCGACCAGGGCCCGCGCTCAATGAAATTCATCGAAACGAAACTGAAGGACGCCTGGCTGATCGAGCCCGAGCCGGTGCGCGATCCACGCGGCTTCTTCGCCCGGACCTTTTGTGCGAATGCGTTCGCCGAACGCGGCATGGAAAGCAATTTCGTCCAGCACAGCCGCTCGCAGTCGCAGACCAAAGGCACCTTGCGAGGGATGCACTTTCAAATACCGCCGCATGCCGAATGCAAGGTCGTTACCTGCGTGCGCGGCGCAATGCTCGACGTCATCATCGATCTAAGGCCGACCTCGCCGACCTACCGGCACTGGCAATCCTTCGAGTTGACCCAGGACAACCGGAACGAAGTCTACATTCCGAAAGGCTTTGCCCACGGATTTCAGACGCTCACCGACGACGTCGAGGTTCACTATCTCATTTCAAGCTTCTATGAGGCCAATTCCTCTTCCGGCGTGCGCTATGACGACCCGGCGTTTGGCATCGCGTGGCCGCTGCCGGTGGCAGTCATTTCCGAACGCGACAAAGGTTGGCCGCTCGTCGAAACGTGATGATCGGCCTTCAGCCGGAGGTGGCCGCGCTGTCCGCCGGGATGAGCAAGTCCGCGGCCGAGAGTCTGCGGGAGGCTTGGAGAATATTGGAATAGGCGAGGCCCGATCGCTCGGCGATGTCCAGCAGCGAGGCACCGCCGTCGCTCATGTTCAGCACCCACAGCAGCGCCATGTTCTGCGCCGGTCCATCCTTATCGCCGCCGATGGTGGCGTAGAGCCCGCGCCGGCCGAGTGCCGGTTCGCAGCAGGGATTGGTGTTGCGGTAGACGCCGTCGGTCTCGAGCACCTCGATGGCCGCCATGATCATGTCGTGAGACGCCGCCAGATGCTCGGGCCTGATGAAATCGAGACTGTCAGCGGACGTGTGATATTCGGGGAAGGCCCCATACTGGCTGCGTTGAAAAAGTCCGACCGGCAGGTTGAAGCCGGGCGAGCAATATTGCCGTTCGTCATAGCCGTAGGGACTGAAATCCTGGATCGCGGCGGAGCCTGAAGCGTGTTTCAAAACGTGCGTCATGATCCGGTCGATGGGCGCATTGCCGCGCCGGCTCTTTTTGTAGGTCGGGCCGCCGCCGTCGCCCAGACAGGAGACGACGAGGCCGTGCTTGATGCGCTGAGCGGTGCCGGCATTGCGCGACAGCCATGTGATGGCGCCGATGGTGCCCGGCGCAAACAGGAATCGGTAGGTATGGCGCGTCTTTCGCCGCGACAGCGCCGCGGCGATTGAGGTCAGCACTGCCAGGCCCGAGCAATTGTCGTTGGCGAGCGAGGGGTGGCAGATGTGCGCCGACAGCAGCACTTCATCGGCGAGTTCCCCTCTGTGAACGTACTCACCGTAGGTGAGATGGCCGTCTTTGAGGCTTGAGTCTATTACGACGTCATACTGGCCCGGAAAAAGCGACAGAAGCTGGTTGTGCGTCATAGAGAAGCCCCACCGTTCGGCATAATAGGACGTGCGGTAGGGGATCAGATCAGGCTGCTCTGGCAGCGTGTAGATGTGAGGCTTCAAGTCTTCGAGCGAGAAGCGGCCGCGCACCGGCGTGCTGTAGTTCAGGACATGCAGGTTGGAGCGGCGGAAGTCGACGACGCGCTGGCCGTCGGCGCCGGCGATGTAGGCGTCGCGGATGTTCCATTCTTTCGGGATCGTCCAGTCGAACACTTGCGTGCCAGTCGGCACTTCGGTCGTCTCTATGCCGATATATTGCGACAGGCAGCGCAGGGTTTCGCGAACACCGTCACCGGTGATGCTGCGGCAGATGGGATAGAGCTGCGCCGCCAGATCGTACAGCGACGCACCAATTGTCTCGCGAGCCTCGGTCCCGTCCATGCCGGCAAATTGTTGCATGAAAAAAGCCCCGCCCCCGCTCAGGCGGCCACGCGATCCTTGCGCCGCAGACTATCGTCCAGGATGCCGTCAGCCAGAAGCTTCTTGATGTGGCTGATGCGCTGGTAGCGCGGTCCTTCGAACTCTTCGAGCGTCAGCCCCGATGAGCGGTAGGCGTTGTAGAGCTGTTCGGCGCCCTTGCGCGCGTCCCACTGGGGCTTGAAGTCCGGCAAAACCCGGGCAATCTTTTCAAAGCTGACGCGATAGCAGCGTTTGTCAGGTCCGGCGTCGGTCGCATATTCGACCCGGCATCCCGGCACCACCTCGGCGACGATGTTGGCGATCTCGCTGATGCGGTAATTCTGCGAGGTTGCGCCGACATTGAAGGCCTCGTTGAACACCTTGTCGCGCGGTGCATCGAGAACGGCGATGAAGGCGCGGGAGATGTCCTCGATGTGGACGATGGGCCGCCAGGGCGTGCCATCGGACTTGAGATAGATCAGCCCCTTCGTCACAGCCCAGGCGACGAGATTGTTCAAGACGATGTCGAAGCGCATGCGCGGCGACAGGCCGTAGGCGGTGGCGGGCCGCAGATACGTTGGGCAGAAATCCGCATTGGCGAGCGGAGCAATATCGCGCTCCGACCAGACTTTGGACTGGCCGTAGGCCGTCACGGGATTGAGATCGCCGGCCTCGTCCATCAGTTGGTCGCCGGCAAGACCGTAGTTGCTGCACGACGAGGCGATGACGAAGCGGCCGACACCGGCGCTTTTGGCGAGCTTTGCAAGTTCGACGGTGGCGTGGTGGTTGATGTCGTAGGTGATATCGGGGTTCAAGTCGCTCAGGGGGTCGTTGGACAGGGCCGCGAGGTGCACAACAGCCTCGAAGCCCTTGAGATCGCGCCGCTGGATGTCGCGAATGTCTTTGCGGATCCATGGAATTTCGGGAATTTTGCCGCCTGCGTCGAATGTGCAACGCTCATAAAGGTTGGCATCGCAGCCGGTGACGTCGTGGCCGGCGGCGAGCAGCATGGGAGTCATCACCGAGCCGATGTAGCCAAGGTGTCCGGTCAACAAAATCTTCATGTGCGGGCTCCGGAATTGTGCAGCAGATGGGTGCGGAAAAGCTTGCCTGACAGAATTGCGCTATGCAGCATGGCGCTAATCCGGGAGCGGTCCTAGGGCGACGATCTAAGGCCCTGCCCGGCCATTTGGTGGGCTACCCGCGAAACCACATTCCCGGGGCCATAGCCAACAGGCGTAGACCCTGGCCAAACGGATATGACACGTGCGATGAGGCGACCAAAGCTCGGGTTTGAAGCTTCGTCCGTGGCTGTGCCAGCAGCGGGCCGGGGTTGGGGGAACGGTCATGATCGACACCACGCAAGGCGCGATCTCGGCGATCGGGCCGGATGAGCCGGCGCACGATTGGCAATTGAGGCCGCGGGAACACGCCGCGCGTTTGCCGCGCGAGGCCGCAGCGCTCAAGCGCGTTCTGGAGCGTGATGACATTCAGGACATCATGCAGCGCTTTGCCGAGGGCGACGCGGTCGCCGTCGCGGCACAAAAGAGTTACAAGTCGGCCGGACACTGGGGCCTGCGGTTTGCCACGCTCGCAGCCTTGATTGGCGCGCTCTTTCTGCTGCCTCTCGATGTCTGGCTCGGCGAGGGGGTGCGCGTCGTCGCCCTTGTCCTGCAATATGCGGCGCTCGCTGGCGCGGTTATCGCCTCGCAGTATCTGATCTGGCGGCGTCCCTTCGACACATGGATGAAGGCACGCGGCAAGGCCGAAATATCCCGCATTACGCTGTTCGACACCGTGATGGCGGCAGAGGAGAGCGCCGCTTCCGGCGAGTTGCCGCTTCTGCCGTTGAAGCTTGAGTATTTCCGCCGCTATCAGCTCAGCGTGCAGAAAAACTACTACGCCGGGCAGGGGGCAAAGCACGCAAAGGCGGCGGGCGCCACCCGAGGCTGGCAGGTCATGAGTATCGTCGTCACGCTGGCGGCATTTCTCATCATCGCGGCGGGACTGCTGAATGGCGTGGCCGCGAGCGGCGTGCCGCTTCACCCCATGCTTCAGCAGGTCATCGACGCCGTGCAGGTGCTGCGTCCGCCCTGGAGCGACCGTGCGTTGCTGGCGGCCGGTATCATCTCGTCGGCGCTCTACAGTTTTGCCGCTTCGCGCTCGCTCATGAACCTCGATGAGCGCAACGCCTCGCGCTATCTGACGAATGCGGAAAATCTCGCATACCTGAGCGATGTGGGACTCGAGCAGGCGCGTCTGGCGGCGGCCGAAGGACGCAGCGAGGACGTCTACCGGTTCGTCAGCGAGATCGAGGGACTGGTGTCGTCAGAACACAAGGAGTGGGTCTTGTTAAGGGAAATCGCACCCAAGCCTGATGTCAGGCTTTCTAGGGCGACGCCACCCAGATAGATTGCTGCGGTTGTCTATTTTCGCGCACAAGCGGCGGGGCACGGGGCCGTACGGGTAGGAGTTTGGAGTGAGGCGTTCCGACGTCAGATTGCGGCATCGGATCGGTCCGGAGGGTCCGCATCGCATCCTCGCGCTCGATGGCGGCGGCGTACGCGGCATGATCACGCTCGAATTTCTCGACGCCATCGAGCATCTGCTGCGTCAGCGCTACAACAACCCCAACTACGTTCTGGCCGATTATTACGATCTGATCGGCGGCACCTCGGCGGGATCATTGATCGCGACGATGCTTGCGCGCGGCTGGCCGATGGCGCGTGTCCGCCAGACGTTCGAGACCTGGGCGCCTAAGATTTTCGCACACCGTATTGGACTGGGCGTGTTTCGCCCCCGCTTCAGCGAAAGGGAGCTGAACCGCTGTCTGAAACAGGAAGTGGGAGATCTCACGATCGACACGGCAGAGCTGAAAACCGGGCTTGCGATCATCTGTAAGCGCGTTGATACCGGCAGTCCGTGGGTCGTGACCAACAATCCGAAGTCGCGGTTCTGGCGCGCCGAAAAGCAGGGTGACGAACAAGGCGAGGCGGATTGGATCGACAACCGCGAATACCGCATCGCCGATCTTGTCCGTGCCAGCACGGCGGCGCCGACCTACTTCCATCCCAAGACGATCCCCATCTACCGCCGCGGCCGCCCTGGCACTTTTGTCGATGGCGGCGTCTCGCCCTACAACAGCCCGGCGCTGCTGCTGTTCATGATGAGCGGCGTCAAGGGCTACCGTTTCGACTGGACCCCAGGCGCGTCGCGGCTTCTGCTGACGTCGATCGGCACCGGATCGTTCCGCGTCATGATCGAGCCCAACTGGTTGACGAAGCGCGTACCGCTCGTCTTCGCCGCAAAATCGCTGCTGGGTGTTGTCGGCGATGCCCAGAGCCTCAACCTGAAGCTGATGCAGTGGCTGTCGGAACCGCGCAATTGCTGGACGATCAATAGCGAGGTCGATGATCTGCGGGACGAGGGACTGTTCAAGCTTATCGGCCATTCCGAGCCGCTGCTGACGTTTTCGCGCTACGACATTAAGCTCGAAGCCAAATGGCTCAAAGACAAGATGGGCATGACCGATCTTAACGATCGCGATTTGCGGCGGCTTCAAGCGCTCGACGACGTCTCGCAAGTGCCACTCTACAAGAGCTTCGGCCGCCGTGCGGCGGCCCACCAAGTGAGTGACGCCGATTTTCCCCAAGCTTTCGACCGCCCCGCGGCCGGAGGCGGCTAATATGGCACAGCGGCGGATGTCGAGGCTCGTGCTCGGCGTTACCGGTCATCGTAACGTCGATGAGAAGTCACCACTCCTGCGCAAGGCGGTGCGCGCGGCTATTGCCGAAGTGTTGAGTGAATTCGATCCGAGAATCCTTGTCGCCGTTTCGCCGCTGGCCGAAGGAGCGGACCGGTTGGTCGCACGCGAAGCGCTGAGGGTGAAAGGTTCACGTCTCTTCGTGCCGCTGCCTGTCCCGCAATTGCATTTTGAAGACGATTTTCCGAAGACAGTGGGGTCATTCCGGGCTCTTCTGAAGAAGGCCGGTACGGTCATTGACGCGCCGTTGCCCAAGCGGGGCCATGCGTGGATGACCTATTCGAAAGCACGCGATCATCAGTACGCGTGGACCGGTGCGTACGTGGTCCGGCATTGCCACGTGCTGATCGCGATTTGGGATGGCAAGCCTGCACGGGGCACCGGGGGCACCGCGCAGGTGGTGAGCTGGTTTCGGAAAGGACTGCGCGCACGCTCAAGCGCGGTGGTCCCAGCCCGTTACCAGCAATCAGCGCCGGTCGAACGCCAGGCTGAACTGTTGCCGCCGGTCCCGGCCTTGAAGCTCGTCATCATCCGGCCCGACGGTACGCGCATGTCCGGGTAGCTATCTCAGCCATGCATCGCCATGGAGCATGTATGCCGCCCAGCTGTAGGGCGAGGCGTAACGGGGGTGGGACCGCAGTGTCAGTTGCGCATGACGAACGGCCTCGGCCAGCGAGCGATGAGGTGATGACAGAAGATGGCGATAGAACGCCTCCATGAATGCTGCCGCATCATCCTCGTCGACCGGCCACAGCGGCGCGATGACCGACCGTGCGCCGGCCATCAGCAGAGCCGTCGACAGTCCCATCGGTTCGTCGCCGGGTCCCATATGGACCGCCGCGCCTTCACACGATCCGAGCACAACCGCCGAGGCATCGACGTCGCCAAGACCTACGATATCCGCAGCCGTCAACGCAGCATCGCTGAGGATCAGCTTGGAGCGCAGCGGGTCGGCTCTGTTGAATGTGGCGTGACCCTGGATGTGGAGAATATGCGCGTCTTTTAGCGCGGCAATGGCGTGGTGGCGCGTTGCGGCGCGGCCGACGGCGGGAGCCACGCCCAGCCAACCGGCGATGCGTTCGCCGACGATGCGGCTTGCCGGCCTGTCGGACGTCGGATCGGCGATGACGCGATCCTGGGCCGCCGCAGCCTGGTGCTGACGGGTCATCAGCGTCCGCCAGACCGCGATCGACGGGGCATAGCTGACAAGATTGCGGGCAATGAGCGGTTGCCCCTCCAGGTCGAAGGCGTGGAGCGGAAAATTGACCAGCGGTCCCGATGGGCAGAGCACCAGATGGTCGTCGGGCGCTGTCAGTTCGGCAAGTGGCGCGATCAGTCTGTCGAGCCCGTGCAGCACGTCCGGCCCGGTGAGGAGGCGCCGGCGCAAGCTCTCCCAGTCGCTCCATTGTGCGGCCAGATGCTCGATCAATTGCGGCTCGGCGCGGAGCCAGGAGACCGGCTTCACTCCGTCGCGCGTCGTCACCATGACGCCGATGCGTGAACCGGCCGACACAAAATCGACGAGTGCGAGCCTCCGTCCCCCTTCGCGGTCGATCATGGCCGAGAGAGTGTCGATGGATGGAACTTTGCCGGTCACGAGTTCGAGATAGCCGGAGAGCTCGGGATGCTGCGCCATGGCAAGGCGCAGGTCCGCCTGGGTCTTCCGCAGTCCGGGACGGGCGGCGGGTTTGCCCGTGGCACGTTGCTCCGACAGATTGCGATCCTCGGCGATGAAGCGGGAGAGATCGTCACGATCGCCCACGTCGCGAACGGCCCGGGCGGCTATGCCGGGCGCCCGGCTCAGTGCATCGCTGATCGTGCGTGCGCGGCTTCTTTGATGCCACGTCCAGACTTGGCCATGAGCGTCCTGGCGTTCGCTCTCAATTGAAAGCGCCAGGGCATAAATCTGACGGCTCTCGCTCACCGCGGCCTGCTTGCCGCGAAGCATGTCGAGCGCGTTGCCGGCGTCATAACCGGCGCGCATGTCATCCAACACCGCTTCCGCCTCTGTCAGCAGGGACAGAGCCGCCGTTCTCATGTCGTCGGCAGTGCCGGCTGGGGCGAATTGGCGGCCGTTGTTGTAGAGCTGGGCGATCATGCGCAGCGATCGGGCGGCTTCGCTGCGCATGCCGCTTGAGTCGTAGTAGGCCTGCGCCGACTTGAGTTCGGTCTCTGCATTGGCGAAGTGGCGCGCCGCGGCGGGTTTGTCGCCCTTGCGCGCCGCTTCGAGACACGCATTGAGGCGCATGCATCCGATGATGTAGCGGCTGTTGGCGGCTTCCATGGCGCAGTGGGCGTTGTCGAAAATATCGATGGCGTTGCGATAGGCCTCCTCAGCGCCTTCGGGATCGTTGCGCCACACGGCGATCTGCCCGCTCAGCTGCGCGATGTTGCCGAACGCCGTCGCGCGCGCCTTTCCGGAGAGCTTTTCAGCCACCGTTACGGCGTCGGAGAGCGCCGCTTCGGCATCGGCGAGAAGCTGCGGGTCGCCGGCCAGCATACGCGAGACGCGATAGAGCTGGAGCGCGGTCTGGGCCCGCAGCTGATGCTTGGTGCTTGCGGCTTCGAAATCACCGCGCGCGATGTCTTTTAGCGACCACTCGGCGGCCTGCCGGCCCTTGAGGCGCAACACGTCTTCATCGCCCGAACCCAGGCAATCGTTGATCGATTTCGTGATGGCGATGGAAGCCAGATCTTCCGCGCCGGCACTTGCATAGTCCGCAAGCGCCCGGTCAAGGTGGTGCCGGGCGGCGACCCTGTCATCGGCAAACGCGTAAGCTGTCGCCAGAAACTGCTCGAAGTTGCCGTGCATTAGTCTCGGCATCGGCTCGGCGAGCGCCGATTTGCACAGATCGATGGCGTCGGGCAGATCGCGGGACCGCATCAACAGATCCGCTTCCGAGAGGCGGCTGCCCGCGCGTGTCATGGTCAGACCGGCGTCGTGAGCGATACGGTCTGACATAACGCGATACCGCTTTGCCGCTTCCAGATCACCCTGCTGGTGCGCAGCAACGCTGAGGTCGAGCGCAACGGCGAGCTGGCGGCGGGGCACGGCGTAGGGTTCATAAGCGTGAAGCACGTCTTCCAGTTCGCTCAGCGCCGCGTTCAACCGGTCGATGCGCATCAGCGCTTCGACGTGCGCAACGTCGATGAGGCCCATGTCGTTGCCCAGGGCTTGATGAAGTTCAACGGCCCGGGCCAGGAGTGCTTGAATTTCTGCCGAAGGACCGCCGCTCTTGATGAGGCGGCTCGCGTCCATCAGCAGCGCATCGGCCGCGTAATCCTTTCGGCCCCGACGTTCGGCATCATCGGCAAAGATACGGAAGGCCCGTCCGGAGGCGGCGGCTTCGCTCTGCCATTGGGCGAGCATCAGCGCCGCGCTGAGCCCTTCCTCGACCCAGCCTCCCTCCAGCAATGTACCGGCGGCAACAGCAAGCTCGTTCAGCGCCTCCGCCGCGCGAGTCTTGTCGATCTCCCGATAGATGGCGGCGGTGCGCAGGATGCGAGCATGGATGCGGCCGGCGTCCGCCGCCTCCGGTGCGCTGATGAGCGCATCGCCGGCATCGGCGATGAGCCGGTCGGCTTCGGCGACGGCTCCCGCCACGTCGAAGCTTTGCAGCATGCGCATGAACGTGCGTTCAAGCCGCAGCCTCAGCGCGACGCCTTCGGGTGCGGCCGTCAGCGGCAGGACATCGAGCACGTCGAGCGCCTTGGTGACGTGACCGGCCTTCAAGTGCGCACGGACCAGTTCGATTGCGACTTCACCGGCGGCGGGATGTGCGGAAAGGTGCGCGGCGAGCACGGCCGACGCCGCCGAAAGCTCGCCCTTGGCTTGCAGCTCGCGGCTTGAACAGAACACTACACCGTTGCGCACCAAGCCCCCCGGCTCCTTGGCAATGACCCCGCTAGTCTTTACACATAGCGGGGTCTATCGGCATGGGGAATGACATTGGGGGCACCATGAGCGATTTGGAGGCGATTGTTGCGGCATTGAGCTCGGATGATCCCGAGGCGGTGCGGCGGGCCGTTCTTGCAGCGCTTGCAGGCCCTAATGTCGATGCGCAGTCCATCGAGCTGGCTTTCGAGGCCGGCGATTGGCTGTTTGAGCGTGGCCATCCGGACGCAGGCGCGGATGTTTATCTGGCGACGTTTCGCAAGATCGAGGCGGTGGGCGACGCACCCAAGTTCGAGCTTGCGCGGCGGCTCGATCGCCTGGCCGAGCATCTGGCGCGCGGCGGGGCGCTGGAAGGCGCGGCGGAAGCGCTGAAGGGATCGATCGCGCTTTCGAAATCAGACACCGATCTGGATGCCCGGGCCTTGCAGTGGCGGCTCAAAAGTCTGAGTTACGTCAACGACGCTCTGGGACGCACCGAATATGCCGACGACGTGCAGCGTGAGGCCCGGGAGGTCGCGCGCCGCTCCGGTGCCCGCGAGATGTCGGCCGGTTTGCCCAAGGCTGCGGCCGCACCGCCGGCGCCAAAGGTTGCGCGCGCTCAAGTTGATAGCGGATTGCGTCACCGCACGGTGGCCGAGGCGCTGGCGGCCGTCCCCGATAGCGATGCCTATCACAAGGTGCCGGTTCACTTCGCAACCCACCGTCAACCCAATTCGGACGACGAAGAGGAGTGCAGTCCCTACGATCTGTTCGGCTATGAGCCAACGGACCAACTGAAGTTCGGCCGCGCCGTGGTGACGGTTCCCGCCAACCGTGTCGTCGGTCACTATGAAGAGCCCTCGACCGGCTGGTTCGGCAACGGCGGAGACCTCGACAAGTCGTTCACGGTTCAGATCATCAATGTGCTGGCCGATCAGTCGTTCCTGATGGGCGAAGTTGCCGAAATCGTCGCCGGTTCCCGAAAGAAGGAGATGGTCGTCTTTCTGCACGGTTACCGCACGACGCTGGCAAGCGGGCTTATGCGCGCCGCGCAGCTGAAAGTCGACATGAAGATCGACGGCGCCGTGGTCATGTACAGTCTGCCATCGAAGGGTACGATCCTCGGTTACGGCCAAGACCGCACGAACGTCGAGCGGCCCTTGGCGCATGAGCAGGTGCGCGATTTCCTGCTGGCACTCGTTGCCGGCAGCGGCGCGACGCGCATTCATCTGGTGGCTCATTCGCTCGGCTGCGAGATGCTGATCAAGTCGCTGAATGAAATGTGGCAGGCGGACGGTCCGGCGCCGAAGCGCCGGTTCGACGAGATCGTGTTCGGCGCGCCGGATGTCGATCATCAGAACTTCGTCGATCTGATCCCGCGGGTGAAGGCGCTTGCCAGGCGCGTCACCGTCTATGCCTCGGCACGCGATATCCCGCTGGCGCTCATTGGCCGCATCGTGCAGCGTGACAGGGCGGGCTTCGACGCCTCGCGCCTTGCCGGTATTGCTGGCGTTGAGGCCATCGATACAACCGAAGGTACGAGCTGGTTCGGCAACCTCTTCGATCAGTGGGGACATTGGGATTTCGCCGACGATTCTATCGACGACATCCGCGCGGTGGTCTGGCTGAGCCTAAACCCATCCGGCCGCAGAAGTATGATCGTTGAAAAGAAGCGTGCCGACGGCGCGGCTTATTGGGCTGTGGAACGGCGCGATGGCCTGACGCTCGCCGTCTTCCGCAAGGCGCTTGAATGGGCGCGCGAACTTGGCATCGACGCGGCGCTGACAACGGCCCGCAACGGCGTGGCCGCCGAGAAAGCTATGACGCCGCCCGGCGAACGACTGGCCGAATTCGAGCGGCTCAGCGAGGAGATTGGCGTCTTCTCCGGCGCGCAGCCAAAACTCACGGCGTGATCGCGGCGGGGCGAACCATGCGCTGTCACTACCTGAGCGACCTGCACCTGGAAAACCAGGAGTTCACGTATGCGCTGCCGAAGGGTGAGGTGCTGATCGTGGCCGGCGACTTGTGCCACGCCAGCTGCCTTTCGGGAGAGCGCCGCGACGTCTATGCCGTTAAGCAGCGTGACCGGGTCTTTCGGTTTGCCGATGAGGCGCGGCGCAACTTTTCTCACGTGCTTCTGATAGCCGGCAATCACGATCACTACGACGGCGTGTTCGAGGATACGGTGCCGGTGCTGCGGCGCTGCCTGCCGGGCATTACGGTTCTCGACGATGAGGCGGTGGAGATCGGTGATGTGGCCTTCTTCGGCATGACGCTCTGGACCGACCTCGAAGGCCACAACCCCGCCGTCCTCGACAAGATCCGCCGCGGCGTCGGAGAGTACTTCTTCGTCAAGACACGGCGGCAGGATGAGAGCGGCGCCGAGGCGCTGCAGAAGCTCCGCCCCGGGCATTCGCTGGCCGCGTTCGAAAAGTCTCTCGCCGCGCTCGACCGGCATCTCGCGGCGGCAGGCGCGAAGAAGACCGTAGTCATCTCCCATCACGCGCCCAGCCGGCTGGGCGGCAACCCCCAGTTTGCCGGCAATGGTCTGGACGGGGCGTATTTCAGCAATCTCGATGCGCGTGTCGCAGCGATGACATCGGTGCCGGTCTGGGTACATGGCCACACCCACATCTGCCGCAGTTACCGGATCGGCGAAACTGCGGTGCACGTCAATTGCCGCGGCTTCGAGGCGCGCGGCGGGCCGACACCCGGATTCAAGCCTGACCGGTTCTTTGAAGTCTAGGTGACGATCGACGACCGGTCGATGGCGTCGATGGTCCTGACGCCCGTCAAGGCCATGGTCACATCGAGCTCCTTGCGCAAGATCTCGAGCGCCTGCGTAACCCCGGCCTCGCCAGCGGCGCAGACGCCATAGGCGAGGGCACGGCCGATGAGGCACGACTTGGCGCCGAGCGCGAGTGCGCGGAACACGTCCTGGCCTGAGCGAATGCCGCCGTCGAACATCACTTCGATTTTGCCGCTGACCGCGCCGGCGATCTTAGGTAATTGCGAGATCGAGGAGGGCGCGCCATCGAGCTGGCGGCCGCCGTGGTTGGAGACAACAAGTGCGTCGGCTCCCGATGCAGCGGCGGCGTGGGCGTCGTCAACGTCAAGAATGCCTTTGAGTATCAGCTTGCCGGGCCACAAGCTCTTGACCCACTCGACATCCTTCCAGCTCAAGGCCTGATCGAACTGCGACTGCGTCCACTGCGCGAGCGTGAAGGTGCCCGACATGCCTTCGACGCGGCCGGCGAGGTTGCCAAACGTCTTGCGCTTGCCCGCGAGCACGCTCATCACCCATCCCGGTTTTGCGGCCATGCGCAGGGCCGTGTCGAGTCGCATTCGCGGCGGCACGGTCAGTCCGCTTTTGACATCGCGATGACGCTGCCCAAGGACCTGCAGATCGACCGTCAGAACCAGCGCGCTGCAATTGACGGCCCGTGCACGCGAGATCAGATCGGCGATGAAGCCCTTGTCCTTCATGATGTAGAGTTGGAACCAGAACGGCTTCGTCACCGCTCCCGCCACGTCCTCTATCGAGCAGATCGACATCGTGCTGAGCGTGAAGGGCACGTTGGCCGCTTCGGCGGCGCGCGCGGCGGCGATTTCCGCATCGCGATGGCCAAGACCGAGCAGGCCGACCGGGGCGAGCCCGACCGGCATGGAGCGCGTCTCGCCGAGGACCTGGGTCTCGAGCGTGCGGCCGGTGGCGCCCGCCAAGATCTTCTGGCGGAGCTTGATGGCGGTGAGATCGGCACGGTTGGCGGCGAGCGTTTCTTCCGAATAGGACCCTGACTCGTAGTAGTCCATGACATCACGCGGCACCTTGCGGTGCGCGCGCCGGCGCAAGTCTTCGATGTTGGTGATGATGGCCATGCGGTCGATCTGGTGATGGGCAAGTACTGGTGCGCGTACTTCAGATAGCACTGTTTGTAGCGTGCTCACATGCGGACTTTGGCCGCGAGCGTCAGTTCATGCAGCCGCCGCCCGATCGTCCGCCGTATTTTCCTGCGTGCGCGGTCAAGCCGCCTGCAAGCCGGCCTCCGGCACCGGCGCCGTCACCGCCTCCTGCGCCGCCGGTGCGGTCTCGGGTGGACCGATGCGGAACCAGGCGGCATAGAGCGCGGGCAGAAACACCAGCGTCAGCAGCGTGGCGACGATCAATCCGCCCATCACCGCATACGCCATCGGACCCCAGAATACCGTCGGCGCAATGGGGATCATGCCGAGAATGGCTGCCGCGGCGGTCAGCAAGATGGGCCGCAACCTGTGTTCGGTCGCATTGATGATCGCGTCCCATGGCTTCTCGCCATCGGCAATATGCTTGTCGATCTGTACGATCAGGATGACGGAGTTGCGGATCACCATGCCGGCTAGCGAGATGACGCCGAGGATGGCAACGAACCCCATCGGCACATTGAAGGCCAAAAGGGCTGCTGCGACGCCGATCAGCGCCAGGGGCGCGGTCAACATCACTATGATGAGCCGCTGGAAGCTCATAAGCTGGATCATCAGCAGTGTCAGCATCAAGAACAACATCAACGGAAAGACGACGAAAATCGAGTTCTGCGCCTTCGCGCTATCTTCCAGCGTGCCGCCGATGGCCAGTTCATAGCCCGGCGGCAGCTTGGCGCGGAACTCGCTGGTCTTGGCTTCGAGCTGATTGACGACGGTGACGGGCTGGATACCGGGCGGCCCGTCGGCTTGGATCGTCACCGTCGGCAGCCGCTTGCGCCGCCAGATCAGCGGCGGCTCGAGGCTGTAACCGAGCGATGCGATCTGCGCCAGGGGCACGCTCTTGCCGCTGGGTGTCTCGATGCGCAGGTTGCGCAGCGTCTCGAGCTGCGCCCGCTCATCGAGGTTGGCGCGGGCGACGACGTCGACCAGATAGATGCCGTCGCGCACCTCCGTCACCGTCGTGCCCGAAAGCACGGCGTTGATGGTGCCCGACAGTTGCTGCGATGACAGGCCGAGCGCGCGCGTCTGGTTCTGGTCGACTTGAACGGAAATGACCTTCGACTGCTCGTTCCAGTCATAGTTGATGTTGTTGACGTTAGGGTTGGTGCCCATCAGGCCGGCGAACTGTTGCGCATATTCGCGGACCTTGAAGGAATCCGGCCCACTCACGCGGTACTTCAACGGCCAGCCGACCGGAGGGCCAAGTTCCATCGGCGACACGCGGATCTGCGCGTTCTCAAATCCTGACGCAAAGGCAGCTTCAAGCCGTTTTTGCACGCCTGGCCGCTCATGATACCCCTTGGTCAGCACCACGGCCTGAGCGAAGAACGGGTTGGGCAGTTGCGCATCGAGCGGCAGATAGAACCGCACGGCGCCTTGGCCGACGTAGAAGGTCCAGTAGTTGATGTCGGGATCGGATTTGAGGATCGTTTCGATGCGGTCGACCGTCTCGCGCGTGGCATTGATCGAGGAATTCTGCGGCAGCGTGACATTGAGCAGGAGTTCGGGACGGTCCGAGGCCGGGAAGAACTGTTGCTGGACGAACTGCATGGCGAACACGGACACTGCGAACAGTGCTGCTGTGGCTGCGATCACGAGATATCTGGCGCGCAGCGCCAGATCCAGGATGTTGCGGAACGCTTTCGAGAGTCGAGAGGCGCCGTGTGTTCCGTGCGACTTCATCGTATCAGGCAGGATGAACACGCCGGTCAGCGGCGTGAACAGTACGGCGACGACCCATGAGACGCACAGCGCAATGGCAACCACCGCGAACAGGGTGAAGCAGTATTCTCCGGCGCTGCTCTGAGCGAAACCGACCGGAACGAAGCCGGCAACGGTGACAAGCGTGCCGGTCAGCATCGGGAACGCCGTCGACGTGTAGGTATACGTTGCGGCCGTGATCTTGTCGGCGCCTTCCTCCAGCTTGGAGATCATCATTTCAACGGCAATCATGGCGTCGTCGACCAGCAGACCGAGCGCGATGATGAGGGCGCCCAGCGAGATGCGCTGCAGTGAAATGCCGAGGAACTGCATGGCGACGAACGTCACCGCCAGCACCAGTGGAATGGCAATGGCGACGACGATGCCGGGACGCCATCCGAGCGCGAGGAAGCTGACGGCGAGGACGATGAAGATCGCTTCCATCAGCGTCTTGGTGAACTCGCCGACGGCCTCTTCGACCACGTGGGGCTGGTTGGCGACCAGATGGGCATCGATGCCGATCGGCAAGTTCGACACGACCTGCCGCACCGCCTTTTGCATCTCTTCGCCAAGCGTCAGGACGTCGCCGCCTGCCGACATGGAAATTGCAAGTCCGATTGCCGGCTGGCCGTTGTAGCGATAGAGCGGCTGTGGCGGGTCGACGTACCCCCGGCGGATCGTGGCGATATCGGACAGCCGGTAGAAGCGGTCGCCAGCGCGCAAATTGACCGAGGCGAGGCTCTTCTCAGAATCGAAACTGCCCGAGACGCGTACCACAAGCCTCTCGCTTCCCGAATCGAACGTGCCGCTGGGGGAAACGGCGTTCTGCGCCTGCAGGCTCTGCATGATGTTGGCGGCATCAAGGCCGAGAGCCGCCATCTGCTTGGTGGAAAATTCCAGGTAGATCTTCTCGTCCTGCGTGCCGATGAAATCGACCTTGGCGACATTGGGTACGCGAAGCAATTCCGTGCGCGCTAATTCCAGATAGTCGCGCAGCTCGCGGTGCGTGAAGCCATCGGATGTGAAGGCGTAGATGATGCCGTAGGTGTCGCCGAATTCGTCGTTGAATGCAGGTCCGATCACGTCGGATGGGAGGGTGGATTTGATGTCGCCCACCTTCTTGCGCACCTGATACCAGAGGTCCGCCACCAGATCGGCCGGCGTTGAATCCTTCAAGTTGACATAGATGACGGATTCACCCGGCTTGGTGTAGGAACGAACGTAATCGAGGTGGGGCACTTCCTCGAGCTTCTTCTCCAGTCTGTCGGTCACCTGCTTGACCGTCTCGACCGCATTGGCGCCTGGCCACAGAGTCTTGATCAGCATCGTCTTGATGGTGAAGGGCGGGTCTTCCTCGCGGCCGAGCTTGCCATAAGCGTAGATGCCGGCGATTGCCGAAATCAGCATCAGATAGACGACAAAGCTTTTGTGGCGAAGCGCCCAATCCGAGAGGTTGAAGCTGCTCATGGCGCCGTTCCCTCGAGCAGCTTGACAGCCTGATCCTCACGCAGCCGGTTGACGCCCGCGGTCACCACGATATCGCCCTTGGCAAGCCCGTCGCTGACCACGACTTTTTCGGCGTCGAAACGGGCGACCGTGATTGGCTTCAGCTTCACTTTGTTGTCGGCCGGGTTGACGATCCACACGGCGGGGGTGCCGGCTTTGTCGAACAAGGCGCTGCCGGGCAGGACGACGACCGGCGCCGTGACGGTCTTTAGGCGTCCGGCAACGGTCGCGCCGAAGCGCATGGATTCCGGCGGATTTTCGAGCGTGACTTTGACCTGGAACGTGCGGGTGGTGGGATCGGCGACGGGCGAAACCTCGCGCACTGTTCCTTCCGCAGTGATGCTTGGAATGCTCAGCAGATTGACGGAAACGGCCGGCTTGTCTTCGGGTTTGCGATCCTTGAAAGCGGATTCGGCAATGTTGAACACGGCGTCCTTGGCCTCTGGCTTGGCAAGGCGGACCACCATCTGGCCGACGTTGACGACCTGACCGGCTTCCGCGCCGGTGGCGGTCACGATGCCATCGAAATCGGCCTTGAGTTCGGCATAGCTGACTTGATCTTTGGCGAGCGCGAGAGCGGCCTTTGCCGAGGTCACCTGCGCTTCTGCGGCGCGCAGGTTCTTCAATGCCGCGTCATAGTTCGCGCGCGTGGTGACCCCCTTGGCCAGCAGTTGGTTTTGCCGGTCTTCTGCGGCCTTCGCTTCGACAAGTACGGCTTCCGCCGAGGCGACGTCGGCTTCGGACGACTTCAGCTTGTTCTGGAAATCCTGTTCGTCCAATCGCGCGAGTACATCACCGGATTTGACGGCGACGCCGACATCGACCGCGCGCGACATCACCTTGCCGGCGACGCGGAAGCCCAGGTCGCTTTCGTAGCGGGGTTTGATTTCGCCGATGCCCTGACGGTCGTCGTCGATGGGTTTGGGATCGACCGTCACCGTGCGCACCGGCCGGGTCTCTGGCTCCGCCGCGGTCTCAGCCTTCTCGCAGGCGGCAAGTGCGGTCGTCGCAATGCAGATCGCGGCGAGCCAATAGGTGCAGTGCGGCATCTGATGTCTCCTCAGAACCGAATGTGAAATGAAACTCTAGTGATGCGCAGGTATGGACAGAACAACACTTCGCCGGGAGCGGCCGGGGGGCAGGACCGTACCGGCGCACGCTACGTCGATCGGCGCGCTCCTGCAAGCTTTGCCGATGCGGGTCCGTCGAGGCAAAAGCTGTGGAAATTTTCAACGTATTGAGTCGAGCTGCGCGTGAGCCGCGTGGCGCATGTCATCCGCGCCGGGTGACCTTCCTGGGTGCGCCCACCGGGGCGGAGGCGCGCCGTCTGTTCGGCTTGGGCGCCGGGGCCGAACCGGCTTCGTCGGCTGTTGCTGCGGATGCAGCAAGGTCGGCCAGTGTGTGCTGGTCGAGAACGGCGATGAATGCGCCAAGCGCGTCGTCAAGCATGGTATTAACGTGAGCGCCGTCAATGCCGATACTGTCGTCGTCTTCGCTGCCGCCGACTCGGACGTCCGTCACTTCGATGGCGCGGACGACGTCGCCCACCCTGATATTGTGAGCCGGCGCCGCCAGCCGCACGCCGCCGCTGGGCCCTCGCACCGCGGCGACGAATCCGGCGCGCGACAGAATATGCACGATCTTGAAGACGTTCTGTTTGGTGAGGTCGAGCCGGTTGGCGATGTCCGCCACCTTCACAAGCCCGTTGCCTGCGTGCGCACAGTCGATAAGGATGCGGATGGCGTGTCCGGTCTGTCTGGTGAGGCGCATGTCGGTGCTACGGTCTCGGTGCGTGCCGCTGCAACACCTGGTTGGCGCAGCGTCGCGGTCCGATACTCTTAGCAGCCGGGCTAGCCACTTGACAAAGCCTCGATGGGCGATTGTATACTAAAAAAGTTATGAATAGGTCCGCCCCGGTCGGCGTTGTGCCGGACCTGGGGCTGACCACACATCCGGGATGACCCAACCCATGGCGAGCCGCCCAACGCACCGCTGGCAAGCTCTTTTGCTCGCCGCCGCAATTGTTGCACCCATTGTTTCGATCGCCACGGTCCCGGCCATGGCCGCGGCCCCGGCCCCGGCAACCGCCGACATCGTCAAAACCTACTCAGACATTGCCGCGGCAACTTATGGCGACGCCGCAGCGACGGCGAAAGCGCTGGATGGTGCGGTCGATGCCCTGCTCGCCAATCCCAACCCGGAGACGTTGAAGGCCGCGCGTGAAGCATGGAAGGCCGCCCGCATCCCGTACATGCAATCGGAGGGGTTCCGATTCGGCAATAAAATCGTCGACGATTGGGAAGGCAATGTGAATGCGTGGCCGCTGGACGAAGGCCTGATCGATTATGTCGACAAGGCGAAGTACGGCGATACGAGCGACACCAACCCGCTCTATGCCGCCAACATCATTGCCACGCCCAAGCTGAAGCTTGGTGAAACGACGCTCGAGGCCAGTAAGATCACGAAAAAAGTCATTGCCAAGCTCAACTCCGCGCTCGAAGTCGAAGCCAACGTCGGCACCGGCTATCACGCCGTCGAGTTTCTGCTGTGGGGGCAGGACCTCAACGGAACGGGGCCCGGCGCCGGAGACCGACCGGCCAGCGACTTCGACTTGAAAGCCTGCACCAACGGCAATTGCGATCGCCGCCGCGCTTATCTTAAGGCCGCGACGGGATTGCTGGTCGATGATCTGACAGCCATGACCAACAATTGGAAGGCGGGCGGTGCAGCCCGCAAGGCGCTCGTCAAGCAGAGTGAACAGCTGCAGCTGGCGGCGATCCTGACCGGTCTTGGCTCGCTGTCCTACGGCGAATTGGCGGGCGAACGCATGAAGCTCGGCGTCATCCTGCACGATACCGAAGAAGAGCACGATTGCTTCTCCGACAACACGCAGAACTCGCACTATTACGATCAGATCGGAATGCTCAACATCTGGAATGGCCACTACAAGGGGTCGAAGGAAATTACTGGCCCGAGCATCGCCGCGCTCGCCCGTGAAAAGGCACCCGAAGCGGCCAAGCGCGTCGACGACGCCATGGCGGCGGCGGAAGCGAAGTTGAAAGCGCTGAAAGACAAGGCGGATTCCGGCACGATGGCCTACGACCAGATGCTGGCGGCCGGCAATGAAGAGGGCAACAAGCTCATTCTCGATGCGGTCGACGCCCTAGTCGCTCAGGCGCGTGCCATAGAGGCGGTCGTGGGAGCACTGAAGCTGTCGATCAAGATCGAAGGGTCCGACAGTCTGGACAACCCATCGGCAGTCGGCGCCAACTAGGGATTTTAGGGACGTGACACACGTTGCGCGGGGGGGCTTGATCGCCGGAATTTTCGGCGTTCTGTTCTCCTGCGCCGTGGCCTTGGAGCATTCGCCGGTTCGCGCCGATGATCTTGATGCCGCGCTGGGCCGCGCGCTTTTCAAACGGCAATGGGTTCCGGCCCCCTCGTCCACGGATGCGTCCGACGGGCTCGGTCCACTGTTCAATGCCCGCTCGTGCGAGGCGTGTCACCGCGGCGGCGGCGGATCAAGAATCCGTGGTGACGCATCGGGTCAGCGCGATCTTGAAGGCGCGGTGGTGCGGCTTGGCACGGCAGACGGCGCCGCCGATCCCACCTACGGGGTGCAGCTGCAAACGGAAGCCGTGCCGGGTCTGAGGGCCGAAGGCCGGGTGCGGGTCTTGCCGAAACTCTCGCTTTCCCTTGCGGCCGGGCCGCTGGCTAACGGCGTGCGCGCCGGCGTGCGCCAGGCGCCCCCACTCCATGGCCGCGCGGTGCTGGACGACATCCCCGACGAAGAGATCTTGAAGCGTGACGATCCTGATGACCGCGATGGCGACGGCATCTCGGGCCGGGTCAATCGCACTGGCGGCCGCATCGGCCGGTTCGACTGGAAGGCGGGGCAGCCAACGCTCGAGGCACAGATCGCCCGTGCGTTCCGGCTCGATCTCGGCATGTCGAGCCCGCTTGAGCCCCATGCCCATGGCGATTGCACGCCGCGTCAGACCGGTTGCCTTCAGGCGCCGAGCGGCGGCAGTGCGATTGCCGACGGCCACGAGATATCATCGCGGATTCTGACATTGATCGGTTCTTATCTGCGCAGCCTCGAAGCCTCTTCGCCGCCGCCCGATCCGGCGGGAGAGGCGCTCTTTGCCTCAACCGGCTGCGCGCTTTGCCACGTGCCCCTTCTCAAGGATCGCACCGGTACGGACCGGCGCGTCTTTTCCGATCTGTTGCTGCACGACATGGGTGGAGAACTCGACGATGGTGCCGGAGAGCCGGGCGTCGCATCTTCTGAGTGGCGGACGGCGCCGTTGACGGGTAGGAATGGCGCCGGCGGCGCTCGTTACCTGCATGACGGCTCGGCACGGTCGATTGCCGGCGCAATCGCCAAGCACGGAGGCGAGGCAGCGATGGCCCGCCGTCAGTTCAATAAGCTCAAGCCGGCGGACCGGCAGAAGCTCATCGACTATGTGAGACGCCTTTGATGCGCCGCAGGTACCTGTTCGCTGTTGTGATCCTCCTTGGCGGTAGTCTTTTCACATCAACAACCGCCGGGGCGACCGATCCGCAAAGCCATTTCGCCCTGGTCAATGCGGCCCTGACAAAACACATCGTGCCGCGCATGACGGCCTTTCGCGATGCGGCTGAAGCGCTCCCAAGCCAGGTCGCAAGCGTTTGCGAAACGGGTGAGGACGCCGAGCGCGAAGAACTCTTCGGACGCTTCCACCGTATTGTCAAAGCCTGGGCCGGCATCTGGTTTCTTCGCTTCGGTCCGCTCGAACAGTCGATCCGTCGTGAGCGGCTGTCCTTCTGGCCCGATCCGCGCGGCGTCATGGCCCGTCAGCTTCGCGAGGCGCTTGCAGCCAAGGATCCGGCGCTGCTGGTGCCTGGCGCATTACGAAAGACCAGTGCGGCCATTCAGGGCCTGCCCGCGCTTGAAGCGCTCATCACCAGCAAGGAGGCGCCGCTTGGCCCGGGTGAGGACGCAGCCTTTCGCTGCGGTCTGGCGGTGGCGATTGCCGCCAATATCGATCAAACGGCGCGCGAGGCTGCCGATGGCTGGCTCAGCGACGGTGGGTGGAAAGACAAGATGCTTCGTCCCGGCTCCGACAACGACACCTACAGGGAGCCATCCGAATCGGCCAACGAGATCATGAAGAGTATTCTGACGGGACTGCAGCTGACCGGCGATGTTCTGGTCAAGCCGCGGCTCGATCCCAAATTTGCATCCGGTGGCGCTTTCGAGAAATCTGGGTTGTCGAAGGATTTCTACATGGCCTCCGTCGCCTCGCTGAGCGAGCTCTACGACGCAACGGCAATCGAATCCTACTTGCCTGAAGACAAGGACTGGGCGCGGAACTGGGCTGGTGGAACATGGCGCGCGATCAAGGCCAGCGACGGTCTGGGCGGTGCTGCATCGAGCGGAGCCAACGCCGGCGCCCCCTCTCTCAAGGAGCTGTTGGCGCGGATCAGCGGTCTGCGTCAGCTCGTATCCAAGGAAATGATACCAGCCGCGGGGTTGACCGTAGGGTTCAACGAACTTGATGGCGATTGATCGCAGATCGGTGCTGCTCGGCACGCTGACGGCGGTTGCCGCGCAGCCTTGGGACTCGCGGATGGCCGCGGCCGTTGAGCCGGCGAGACCGTCCTACGCCGCCGCAGCGAAGACGGCCGATGGCCGGTATGCGATCGTGCTTCTTGATGCCGATGGCAGGCTGCTTCTCCAGATCGCCTTGAGCGATCGCGGGCATGATATCGCTGTTGATCGGCCGGGCGGCCGGGCCGTCGCCTTCGCCCGCAGGCCCGGCACCTTCGCCGTCGCGTTCGATACCGGCAACAATGCACCGCCGCAGATCATTACCGCAATCGACGGCCGCCACTTTTTCGGCCACGGCGCATTTTCCGCCGGCGGGCAGCTGCTTTACGCCAGCGAGAACGATATCGCGACCGGCGAGGGCGTGATCGGCATCTATGATGCGGCTCGCGGCTTCAAGCGCATCGGCGAGCATAGAAGCTTCGGCACGGGCCCGCACGAGATCATCCTCATGGGCGACGGCGTCACGCTCGCGGTCGCCAACGGCGGTATCGATACGACGCCGCAGGCGGGGCGCGAAAGCCTCAACATCGAAACCATGCATGCTTGCCTCGTCTTCATCAATTCCAGGACCGGGGATCTCGTCGCTCGCCATGATGTGCCGGGTGGGTTGCAACGCCTGTCGATCCGGCATCTGGCTTCTGACAATGGCGGAAATGTCTGGTTCGGCGGCCAATGGCAGGGCGATGTTGCCGATACGCCGGAACTCGTCGGCGTTGCGGCGATCGACCGGCCCCTGCGGATGATTGCGCCTGCCGCGGCCCTTGGGCTCTCACTCAAAGGTTATATCGGCTCGATGGCTGCAAGTGCAGGCGGTAGCATCATTGCGGCAAGCGCGCCAAAGGCAGGCCGCGCCATCTATCTCGATGCTTCGAGCGGCCGGTTGATCGGCGAAACGGCGGTGAAGGATGTGTGCGGGATAGCAGACGGTGCCGGTTCCCTCTTCGCGCTCACTTCGGGCTTCGGCACATTCCGGATCGAGCGTCCTGCCGAAGCCGTCTTGTCGTCGCGCGATCTCGATGGCATCGCCTTCGACAATCACCTGCGCCGGCTTGGCTAACGCGACCGGCCGCGATAGCCGTTCCAGTCTTCAAGCGTATCGATGTCGGTGAAGGCCGATTCGTCCATGACGGGCACGCAAAGCACATCAGCCGGGTTGTCCTCTATCAGCGCCCGTCCGCCCGTGTCGCCGGAGAGCGCGGATAGCTGGGCGAAATAGGACTTCGGCCACAATACGGGGTTTCCCCGCCGGCCGTCCTTGTGCACCGGGCAGGTGATGCGGCGCTGGCCGTCGGTGCGGAAGGCGGCAATCAAACGCGAGATCAGCGACGCGTCCACATCCGGCATGTCGCCGAGCAGGATCAATGCGCCATCGGTCTGAGGTTCGAGCGCGCCGATCCCTGTGCGCAGCGAGGCTGAAAGACCTTTTCCGGCGTCCCCGGCCACGGTCAGGCGCCAGCGCCCTTCGCCGAGACTGCGGATCACATCGGTTGCTTGCGGCGACACCACGACGACGATGTCGCTTAACGGCGCTTTTTCGGCTTCGTTCAGAATGTGGCGCAACATCGGTTCGCCGCCGATGGCAACAAGAAGCTTGTTGCCGGCCTCAAAGCGCTGCGAGCGCCCGGCGGCGAGGATGATGGCGGCAACGGTCATGATGCCTAACCCTTTCGGAACGCGGCAATCACTTCGGCGAGGATAGATACGGCAATTTCGCCTGCGGTCTTGGCGCCGAGATCGAGACCGGCAGGCGCGCGGATGCGCTTCAGGTCTTCTTCGGTGAAGCCTTGCGCGCTGAGTCTGGCGAGACGCGCCGCATGGGTCTTGCGAGACCCCAGAGCGCTGATCGACCGGCAGCCGCTCTTGAGCGCCGATGCCAAGGCCTCATCATCGATGGCGGGAATGTGGGTGAGCGTGACGACGGCGGTGCAGGGATCGAGACTGGCGGTCGCTATCAGCGCCTCCGGCCAACCTGTTTCGGCAAGGGTTTCGTTGAAGCGATCCTTGGCGGTGAACGCAGCTCGCGGGTCGACGACCCGCACGCCATAGCCGATCGCGGACGCAAGTTCCGACAGATGTTGACCGATGTGGGTCGCGCCGACAATCACGATCCGCGGCGGCGGCGCGAACGCTTGCAGGAAAATCTCTTGGCCTTCTGCCGCAACGACCCGGCTCGCGCCGGAAATCAGAGCGCCGGCGATGTTCGCCGGTTGCGAAACGGAATTATCGTGAAGCGTGAGCGCGCCGGTGGCGAGGTTCCATGCCGCTACGAGAGCCCTCCGCTCATGTCGCGCATCTTCAAGACGCCGCAGGCAGGTAAGACCGTGAGCCGGATCGAGCCGGATCACAGCGATACGGATGTTGCCGCCGCAGGCGAGCCCGGCGCGCCATGCCGTTTCATTCTCGATGCCGAATGACAGCACCTGCGGCCGGCCGGTCGCAAGCGTCTCGCCCGCGGCTGCGATCACGTCTGCTTCGATGCATCCGCCGGAAACCGAGCCGCGGAAGCTGTCATCCGCCGCCACCACCATCATCCCGCCGGCCGGAACGGGTGCCGATCCCCAGGTCTCGACGACGAGAGCCACGGCGACGGCCTGCCCGGCAGCGAGCCGCGATTTCGCGAACGCCTCGATGCTGCTGGCGCCGTCGCGCGGGTCCGATGCCGCTGCCGCACGATTGGCGGTGATTTTCGAAAGTTCGGTGTGTGTCACGGCGGTTGGCTCTTTAAGGACCAAATCGCGCAATTGCGCTCTCAGGCAACCGGGTCTAGAAGCGCGGCCATGAGCAAACCCTCTGCCAATCAACCCGTGAAATCAAGTGCGCCGTCGGCCCCGGCGGCCAAGGCGCGCCGCGCAGCCGCGCTCGCCGGTCCGGCGGGCGGTTTATCGAAGGACAAAGTGCCGAAGGTCGGGTTCGTCTCGCTCGGCTGTCCCAAGGCGCTGGTCGACAGCGAGCGCATCATCACCAAGCTCAGATCGGAAGGTTACGAGATCGCCGGGAACTATGATGGCGCTGACGTCGTCGTCGTCAACACCTGCGGCTTTCTCGATTCCGCCAAGCAGGAAAGTCTTGATGCCATCGGCGAGGCGCTGGCCGAGAACGGCCGGGTGATCGTCACCGGATGTTTCGGCGTCGAAGAGGGCCGCATCCGCGAGGCCCACCCTGGCGTCCTGGCTGTAACGGGTCCGCATCAGTACGAGCAGGTAGTGGAAGCGGTGCACGCCGCCGCGCCGCCGCTGCATGATCCCTATGTCGATCTCGTGCCGCCCGAAGGGCTGCGGCTGACGCCGCGGCACTACGCGTATTTGAAGATTTCCGAGGGTTGCAACAATCGCTGCACCTTCTGTATTATTCCGCAGTTGCGCGGCGATCTCGTCAGCCGGCCCGCCAATCATGTACTGACCGAGGCCGAGCGGCTCGTCAAAGCCGGCGTCAAGGAACTCCTTGTCATCAGCCAGGATACGAGCGCCTACGGTCTCGATCTCAAGTACGCCGAGAGCCCGTGGAAGGGCGCGCCGATCAAGGCGCGATTTCTCGATCTGAGCAAGGCGCTGGGCGATCTAGGCGTGTGGGTGCGGATGCACTATGTCTATCCCTATCCCCATGTCGATGATGTCATTCCGCTGATGGCGGAGGGCAAGATCCTTCCCTATCTCGACATTCCGTTTCAGCACGCGTCGCCGGCCGTTCTTAAAGCCATGCGCCGTCCGGCCTCACAGGAAAAGACGGCCGAACGCATCCGCCGCTGGCGCGACGTGTGCCCCGATCTCGCCATCCGTTCGACCTTCATCGTCGGATTTCCGGGCGAGACGGATGCGGATTTCGAGCAGCTTCTCGCTTGGCTCGACGAGGCGGAAATCAGCCGCGCCGGATGCTTCAAATATGAAGCCGTCGGGGGCGCGCCTGCCAACGCGCTGGCCGGCGCCGTGCCTGAGGATGTGAAGGAAGATCGCTGGCATCGCTTCATGGCCGCGCAGCGCCAGGTCAGCGCGCGTCTTCTCGCCAGCAAGGTCGGACGCGAGATCGATATTCTGATCGACGAGGCTGACGAGGAAGGCGCCATCGGCCGCACGCCATGGGATGCGCCCGAGATCGACGGTTCGGTGTTTCTCAACGGCGTCACAGGCGCCGGCGCGGGCGATAAGGTGCGCGTGCGCATCACCGAGTCGGACGACTACGACTTGTGGGCCGAGCCGGTCGCCAAGAGTTAATCCACTCTTACCAGACGCCACGGCAACATGCCGGAAGTGCACGAACTTTCGTGCGCCATTAACCATGTCTGAGGGCATTTCAACGTAGGCTGAGCAAGCTTGCTAGGTAGCCGCGCGATCGCGTTAAAGTTTCGTTGCAGATGTCGAGTGCGTTGAAGAGTTCGTTGAGGATTGGTGCTGGCAAATTCCGGCGTGAGGCCGTCGTGCGCCGTGCGTGCGGCGTGCTTGCGGTCGCGACTCTGTCGGCCACTGCCGCCCCGATCATCGCGTCCGCCAAGCAGCCCGGTACGGTGCACTGCTATGGCGGCTGGTGTCACCGGGTCAACACCGTGGATGAAGTGGCCGGCATGATCGGCCGGCGCGGGCTGGTCAAGGCTTCCTATTATGACGATTGCCGGCGCGACCGGTTCAATCCCTGCGGTCTGACAAGTTCGGGTGCGCTGTTCGAGCCGCATCTGGCAGACAATGCCGCAAGCCCGATTTTTCCGGATGGCTCCGTGCTGCTCGTCTTCAATCGGCAGACCGGCAAGGCCGCCGTCGTGCGCGTCAACAGTGCCGGTCCCTATCACGGTGACCGGACGCTCGACGTCTCGCGTGCAACGGCCACGGCACTGGGCTTTGAACGGCAGGGCGTTGCCGAACTTGAGGTCAGCGTACTCAAAGCGCCAAACGAAGAAGAAGCGCGCTACAGGAAGTTGCGCCGCTACGCCAAGGTGCCAGGCTACATGGGTGTGTTTTCTTCCTTCGAAGACGCACATCTCGAGGCGATGCAGCGCATAAGCCTCGAGCTTGAGCGGCAGGATCACATGGCAACGGCAAGCGCCGATTTCGAAACAATAGTGCCGTGGTGGCCGAGCCGTTTGACGGGAGAGGCGCAGTTGAGACTGCCGGCGTTGAATATTGTCGCGCAGCCGCTTCAGACCACTGAGGTCATCGCCGCAGCGCCGCCGCAGATGACGGCGCTCAATTCCGCCGCGCTGAGTACCGAGATCAAGACAGGCCTCACGCAGGTCGCCGTAATCAACCCGCGCAGCGATGCCGTCTCGCTGCCGGTAACGGCTCGCGAGACGGTGTCATGGCAGGATCGCCTGTCGGCGTTCGTGGCGTTGGCCCGCGCGGCTGCCCGGCCCGGCGTGCCGGCAAGGCAGCTCCCGGCGCGCGAAACGGCAAGTGGTGGTTTTAAGGACCGGTTTTGGGCCTTCGTTCAATATGCGAGAAATCAGGCGCGGGTGCCGCGTCACGCACCGCATGAGCCCGTGACGTTCGTCTCGCACCTCGATCACGGCGCCGGGGACTTCTCAGACCGCTGAAGACTTACAGCTGCACCGCACCGGCATGCTCGGGCTTCGCCTTGTGGTCGGGCTCGACGTGGATGACGACCTCGGAGCCTTGGATCTCGGCTTCGATCGCATCTTCGAGCCGGTCGCAGATGGCATGGGCCGCTTCGACCGTCATCAGTCCATGCACGACCAGATGAAACTCGATGAAGAGCGCGCGGCCCGCTTGCCGCGTCCGGATGTCGTGAGCTTGTGCCGCACCGGTTCCGTTGTCTTCGATAACCTTGCGAATACGCGCTTCGATTTCGGGACTGGCCGCTTGATCCATGAGGCTCGACATCGACTGCAGCGCGATTTTATGGCCGGTCCAGAGAATGTTGAGCGCCACGATCGCCGCCAGGATCGGATCGAGAATGTGCCACCCCGTGGCGATGGCGAGCAGCAGGCCGATCAGCACGCCGGCCGACGTGATGACATCGGTGAAGAGATGCCAGCCGTCGGCGGTCAATGCCGCCGAACGCCAGGTATTGCCGCGATTGATGAGCATGTAGGCCCAGAAGGCATTGATCGCGGCGGCCGCGGCATTGATGGCAATGCCGTATCCGGGATCGGTCAGCGTCACGCCACTCCTGATGGCGGAATAGGCTTTGATGAGAATGGCAAGGGCGGCGACGATAATCATCGCCCCTTCGAAAATGGCGGCAAAAAACTCCGCCTTGTGGTGTCCGAACGGGTGGTTCTTGTCGGCCGGCTTGGAGCTGATGTGAACGGCCACCAGAGCGGCAATCGCCGTCACCACGTTGACGATGCTTTCGAGCGCGTCCGAGTAGATCGCAACCGAACCGGAATAGAGATAGGCCAGATACTTGATGCCCATCACCGTGGCGGCAACCGCGATGTTGACCGCCGCGAACAACGTGATGCGGTCGAAGCGCTCTGTGAGGGCTGTGCCCATCGCGGCTCATGTCTCCAAATGCGAACGCGCGCTGCTTGCCACAAAAGTAATGCCTCCGCCAGCGCGGCCGGCGCCGGACGGGGCTGCAATTCCTGCGGCTTATCCACACGTTACCCGTGCCGAAGGCTCGTGATGCGGCCGCGAATCTGATGCTGCATAGATGGCCTCGGTGCGGCCCCGGCGGACAAGACCGTCCGCACGCCAGCCAGCACGAGCCGGCGCTGATCGCCAAGGGGGATGTTATGGCCAATTTTTCAACGCATATTGGGGCTGGCACAGTCGTTTCGGGTGCGCTTGCCACCTTGACGCTCGCCGCCGACGTAGTCGCGCCGGAAAACCTCGTGGCGGTGACATTGGCCGGCGTCTTGGGCTCGATCCTGCCCGACATCGATCTCAAGGACTCGCGGCCGAGCAAGGCGATGTTTGCCGGCCTCGGCGTCTTCTTCTCCTTTGCCGTGCTGTTTGCGGTCGCGACCAAATATTCGATCGCCGAACTTTGGATCCTCTGGCTCGGAACGCTCGTTGGCATCCGCTACGGGCTGCACGCCGTGTTTCATCGTCTGGCGGTCCACCGCGGCATCTGGCACTCGCTGCTTGCCGGCGTCTTCTGCTCTGTGGCGACCGCGATCGTGTTCTACCAACTGCTTGGCCGGCCGGAAGGCGTGGCTTGGCTGGCCGCCGGCTTCATGATGATCGGCTACGTCACCCACCTTGTGCTGGATGAGATCTACTCCGTCGACGTGATGGACACCCGCATCAAGGCGTCCTTCGGGACCGCCATGAAGCTGTTTGACAGCCGCAATCTGACGGCATCGGCCGCCATGGCCGCGGCGACCGCCGCGGCGGTTTATTTTTCGCCGCCGACCAAGATGTTCGTCGACGGGATGGAATCGGCAAGCATGTGGAGCGGGCTGCACCAGCGGCTCTTGCCGCGGGACAAGTGGTTCGGCGTCATCGATCCGAGGCAGATGTCGGTGGCCCGCAGTCCGGCAACCGCGGAATTGACGACGGGATCGATCACGCCGGCGGAGCCGCGGACCGCTGCTGAACCGTCAGCTCATCCCGAAGAGGCTGCGCCAGTCACTTCACCGTAAGTCCCTTGGTGAAGTTCGACGTTAGAACTTTCACGAACTTGTCGGCTGTCGCCGGCGTCAGGTTGGCGCCCTTGCCGGTAACGGCGACGGCGGTGATGCCATGCACGCCGGTCCATAGCGACTGCGCGGCCTGGATGATTTCACCTTCGCTTGCGCCGTTCATCAACGGCTTCAGCGCCCTGCCGACGATGCCCGCGACCGAATCGAGATGTTCCTGGATCGCGGGTGGAATTGGTGTCGCCTTTTCGACCTGGTGGGCCACAAGCAGGTTCCACAGCCGGCCGTTGTCGATGGCGAAGCGCACATAGGCTGTGCCCAGAGCATCCATATAGGCGTGATCATCGCCGCTGCTCTGAACCGCCTTCAGCCGCTCCACAACATCGCCTAGGAGCTGCGCCTGAAGCAGCAGAAGAAGTTCGTCGAGGCTGTCGAAGATATTGTAGATCGTTCCTGGCGAATACCCGACGCTGCGGGCTATTTCGCGCGCTGAAAAGCCGAACAGACCGTCACGTTCGATGATTTGGCGCGCTGCCGTGAGAATTAGCGAGCGAAGCTCATCCTGCGTATGAATTGACCTGCGACCCATCGTGCCCGCTGTTCTCCAAATGTCCCGCGAAACCGCGCAACAATAGAGGATTGAACTCTCGAGACAAGTGAGGCGTCAAATTTCAACGCCATATCGCCCGCCGCATACGATATGGGCGGTTAGGACAATTCCGCGACTGTGACGAGAATTGTGGAATATTTTTTGAATTCGTATCGGCGTCGAGTGGAAGTGAATTCCAGCGCCGCCGACATTTTTTGGATTGATATTCCAATCCGGCGAGGTGCTACTCTTTAGTCGGGCAAGTGTTTCTCGACAGAGCGCGATCAAGGAGGCGGGCAGCCACCGGTGCAGTTCATGCCACCATAGTCGACGCAGCTGTTGCGCGGGCTGTTGGTGATCGTGTCGGTCCACTTGATGCTGGCACCCCAGCCGCCCCAGCCGACCGAAAGATTGGCCAGCATCGGCTTATACTCATACTCGGCCTCGACCACGATTGCCGCATTACCGGGCGTGATCATGCCGGCCGGCATGCCTTTGGGCGCGGGACACACCGGTGCCGATGCCCCCTGGAACGAATACGACCATTCGACGGTGGTGCTGTAGGGCGGATTAGGGCTCGAACGCACCGAAAGGATCGCAACCTTCAAGGGCGTGGTGCTGAACGGCAGCATCACGTTCTTGGCTGATTCCATGATGCCGGCGAGTTCAGCCTTGGCTTCGGTCGATGTGGTGCCGAGCTGCTTTTCGCGGGCCACGAGATCGCCAACCATGGCTACGACGCGCTGGAAGCGCTTGTGAGTCATCACGCCACGGGCAATTTCGAGTGTGCCCCAGGTCATCAGCATCAGCAGCGGAGCGAGCATCGCGAATTCGATGGCTGCGACGCCCGACTGGTTGCGGCGCAGAGCCTCGAGTTTCTGAGCGATTTTGAGCATGGGCCGAAAGGTCATTGCTTCATGTCCTTGAACGCGGAACGTGTGAACTTTAGGAATTGGGCGTGTAGGGCTCGCTGCGGAACGCGGTCGCGCTCTGAAGCATCATCGAATTGTCGTTCATGTTGCCGAGCTTGAAGTAGGGGATCGATGCCGTGAATTCCCACTTGTAGCAGGTGGTCACCATGACGATGTCGCTGGCCGATCCCGAATACTGCGAGATGAGGTCACTACCCGAGGCGCCGTTGGTGACGACATTGCCGCTGTTGTCGACGCATTTCTGCGGCTGAACGGACGACCAGTCGGGATACTTGGCGACGAACACCTGCACCTTGTTGCATTTGATCCAGCCGCCAGCCGAACTGCAGATCCTCTGCTTGAACTGGTCGACCGTCATGTTGGAGTTCTGCGCCTGACCGGTGCGGACGAGACGGCTGGTCTGGTCCATGCCCTTGTCGAGCGAGGTCATGATGAAGAAGTAGAAGGCGATGCCGACCAGTGCGAATACGAACATCAGGAACGGCACGGCGACCATGCCGAATTCAATTGCCGTCGTTCCGCTCTCGTCGCGATGGAGGCGAGACAGGCCGGCACGGCCGGGGCTCCGCTTCAGACTCATGCGCTTCAGACTGTTGCCCGTGCGCTCAAGGATACGCATGTCGAGAACCTCATAATTCCCAGGAAATTCGAGGTCTCAGCATAAGGAGTGACGTATTAAAGAAACATTCAATCTATCCGCCATCAATAGGTAGGGTTACCCAAATCCTAACAGCATGGGCAGAACTTTCAGAAGCGCGTTCACGAGTGGTTAGGCGAGGATTGAAGACCTTTTCGACATTCGCCGGATTCTTTGGCAAGGTTCTGTTTACGCCGCCGGCGCTGAACGTTGCCGCTGCGGCGCTCTCTTCTGGATCGCAACCTGGAAGAGTTATTGTGATCGAGCGATCACGCAAAATGGCGCGGTATCGATGTGCCCCTATCGATACCGCGCCATATCTATATAGTATGCAGCCTCGGCAGCCTTCCGCCGTCAGCCCTCAAGTGCTGGCTGATTACTGCGAGTTGGCGTTGCCGCCAGCGCTGTCGGCCGAGCTTTCGGAAAAGCTGGTCTTGTCGCTGTTGTGCTTCTTGACGGTTTCGAAGAACACTTTGTCGTCGCCAATCGTAAGCGTCGGTTCGCAGTTGGGCGTGCACGACAGCGTATAGCGATTGCCGCCCTTCATGAGATTGACGGTGCGGCGGTCGTCGCGTTCGACCAGGACGCGCTGGTCCTGGATCACGTTGCGCTCGGCGTCCAGCGCGATCACGTTGGTGATGCCGAAGGTCTTGCCCGTCACAACCAGAAGATTTCCGCCCTGAAGCGCGACGTCGGCGATCGACGGGTTGCCGATGATGACTTCGGACGCCGGACGGGGCAGCCGCAAGAGCTGGGATTGGTCGTAGCGAACCACCAGGTCGTCGGCTTGCGCCGGTCCGGCCTGCCAGACCGCGGCGACGAGCGCCAATGAAATGAGCGTCGCAGCAGGCAGGTGCGCGACGTGGAATTTTGAGTGCGAAACTTCATGACGCAGCATGGCGAGGTGTCCCGTGATTGAGGCCGCAAGCTGCATTACCTCAGGAAATGGTGAAGGAACTGCAAACGCGCGTCACGATCGCGGACAAAACCTGTGCCCGCCGGGGCGTCGGCAGGCCGTTAGGGGCCGTTTCGGCCCTCAAAGGCCCCCTTTGCAAGAGAATTGATCTGTGTGCTGCGCGCCAATTACGTCCTCTAGAGGTTCAGAACATGTGGTCCGGCCTGCCGTCCAACCAAGTCGTATCCTCCTGCCTCGGTGTCGTTGCTGATGTCACAGCTCTTTTCATGTGCTCGAGATCTGTCAAAGTAACCCATCAAATCTCGGTAGTTTAATGTATAAACGCAAAAATAACCAACAAAGACCGTGTAAAAGGCAACTAATACATGACTTGTACAATTTAGATCAGCTTGAATTGAAGTTGTTAAGGCACTGTCAGGAGATGTTTATTCGCTTATCTTGGCTTTTTACCTGAATTTAATTCGTGGGGTCTATGTTCGGGGCAAGTTCAGCGGTGCGGACGTGCTCCCCCGATGGACCGGATCGGAAGATCACTTCAGTGCAAATTGGGAGAGAGTAGTCATGACCATGTTTTCGCGTTTCATGAAGGACGAGTCGGGTGCAACGGCCATCGAGTACGGCCTCATCGCCGCTCTGATCGGCGTTGGCATCATCGTCGTTCTCCAGAACGTTCGCGGCGAACTGCAGAACACCTTCACGAAGGTTCAGACCGAACTCAAGAACGCCACGAACTAATCGCTTCGCCGGCGTCGCCGGTTCGAAGTCGAGGTTCGAGCGCGTCAGCGTTCAATCTGGAAACGCCTGGAGCAAGAGCTCCAGGCGTTTTTCTTTTGTCCGCTGTCACCGCCAGGTCGCGGTGCCCGTTAGCCAAAAACAAACCATAGCAGCTCGAACAGGACGTGCCGGCCGATTTTATTTCCTCATGCCTCCTGCCGGAACCGGCAATTAACACTTTTCGACTACAACCAGTGTCGAGCCAAGGCTTCGCAGGTGCCATCGCAGGGCGACGCAGGGAAGAGTGGCTAGAGTAAGTGGCGGATGACAATTAGGAGACGGACTATGACCAAGCTTGTTTCGCGTTTTGTGAAGGATGAATCGGGTGCAACGGCTATCGAATACGGCCTGATCGCTGCCCTTATCGGCGTCGGCATCATCGTTGTGCTGCAGAACATCCGCGGTGAACTGCAGAACACCTTCACGAAGGTTCAGACCGAACTCAAGAACGCCACGAACTAATCGCTTCGCCGGCTCCGCCGGTTCGAAATCGAAGTTCGATCGCGTTAGCGTTCAACAAAGACATCCGGAGCAAACCGCTCCGGGTGTCTTTTGCCTTTTTGGAAGTGCGTCCGGATCAAGCGGAAAGGCCGGTAAAACGGCGTCTCTTCGGCAAAAAAAGAGATGCCTTGGGCGAATAATCTGTGTGCGCGAAATCTTACGTTAACGCGCGGCGGTTAGAGTGCCTCATGTCCAAATTGCCAGAGCGATGCGGTGAGGCAGGTTCGGCGCGGGCAGGGAACTTCAGTGGTTAGCCTAGTAAATTCAGAGTGAGGACGAAAATGAGCAAGTCATTTAAGCAGTTTTTGAAGGACGAGTCTGGTGCAACGGCCATCGAATACGGTCTGATTGCTGCTCTCATCGGCGTTGGCATCATCGTCGTTCTGCAGAACGTCCGCGGCCAGCTGCAGGCGACCTTCACAAAGGTCCAGACCGAGCTGAAGAACGCCACCAACTAATGGCGCTTTGCTGAGCGGACTTCAAATCCGCATCGGCGAAACAGAAGTCTTTGAAGCGCACCCGGAGCGACTTCCGGGTGCGCTTTTCGTTTTGCCGCAGTGGATCGTACGCTTGCCCGCATGCGCCTTGACGACAGCCGAAAGTGAATTCTTAACGGCGATGGGCGGTTGCCGTCAGTCTCAAAGGAACGACAAGGCTGCAATGAGGGAACATTAAGACCTTTCCGTTTAGCATGCTGCCCGAACCCGCAGATTTTCAGGACCTCGGCCGCGAGTAGACCAATGAAAGATTTGACCAGCGCCCTTCGCACTTTCGCGTCCGACGAGTCCGGAGCGACGGCGATCGAATATGCGCTCATCGCCTCGATTATTTCGATCTCGATTGCGGCTGCAGCAACCCTGCTTCGCGGAGATCTGCAGGGCGCCTATCAGAAGGCCGCCGATGGCTTGAAGAACGCGACCAACTGATCGACACAGCGCACTTTTTGCCCCCGCACGCCGGCATCTTAAGTCGCAATTAACCGTGCCAGGGCACTCTTTGCGACATCATCATCCGATCTGCCGAAGGAGAATTGCCGGTGATCGCGTATCCGCTTCTGCTCGCCTTCCCCATCGCCATGGCTTTCGCCGCGGCGAATGACCTCTTCACGATGAAGATCCCGAATGCCATCTCGCTGGCGCTGATCGCCGCCTTTGCCGCTTCGGCGCTCTATATCGGCATACCGATGCAGGACATCCTCAATCATGCCGGCATCGGCGCGGCGGTTCTGGTCGTCACTTTCATCCTGTTCTCGATGCGCATGCTCGGTGGCGGCGACGCCAAACTGATGGCGGCCGGCGCTCTGTGGATGGGACCCGAGCACATCCTGTTCTACATTGCCTATGTCACGATCTTCGGCGGCATGCTTTCGGTCGCGATCCTTCTCTACCGCAAGTTCGTGCCCGCAGGTCAGCTGCCGCTTCCGCCCTGGGCGCAGCGTCTGCACACGCAGGGAACCGGCATCCCCTATGGCATCGCTATCGCCGCTGCGGGATTGCTGATGTATCCCTCGACCACGTTCTTCCAGGCGCTTCAGGTTTAAGCCAGGCGCGACAGCCGAAGTGATTGAGCGGGCGTACCTCAGGGTGCGCCCGTTTTGCATTTACCCGCTGCTAACGCTCGCCAAAACTTGCCGGACAATGCGTTTCAAATTCGCACGGCGATTAACCTCACATTGACGTTTCTAACGCATTGTGAAGCTCGAATAACTCTGAACCCGGTTTGAAAGGACCTTGAGCGCGATGAAAAGAGCCCAAGTCATTGGCTTCTCGGTCGCCCTTGGCGCAGCGATTTTGGCTTACTATTTTGCCAGCTCGATGATCCAGCCGCCGCCCGCGCCGGTCACGGTCGAGAAGCAAGTCAACAGCACCGAAGTGCTCGTGGCAAGCTCCGACGTCGCCGTTGGCCAGATCGTCAACGAAGGCAGTTTCCGCTGGGTGTCGTGGCCGACCGAAGCCGCCGCCAGCGGTTACATCACCAAGAAGAACGGCGGCGTTCAGCGCATGCGCGATATTTCCGGTTCGATCGCCCGTTCGGCACTGCTCGCCGGCGAGCCGATCACGCCGCAGAAGTTGATCAAGGCCGGCCAGGGCGGCGTCCTCGCGGCCATTCTTCCGGCCGGCATGCGCGCCATCTCGACCAAGATCAAGCCGGAATCGGCCGCTGGCAGTCTCATCCTGCCCAACGACCACGTCGACGTCATCCTGATCCGCCGTCTGCGCAGCAAGAACGGCCAGGAAGAAGTCGTCAGCGATACGCTGTTCCGCAACGTTCGCGTCATCGCCATCGGTCAGCAGATCGAAACCAAAGAAGGAAAGAAGTCGGCTGACGGCGGCGCAACGACCGCGACGCTCGAGCTGACGCCGCGCCAGACCGAGATGATGGCGCTCGCCAATTCGATGGGTGAAATCACGCTCGCTCTGAGAAGCGTTGCCGATCTCTCCACCGATCCCACCGCGTCCGGTGGGCTTGATTTCAATAAGCAGCGCGGCAGCGCTGTGAGGGTTCTGCGTTACGGTGCCAAATCGCGTGTGTACGGCGTCAACTGAGTACATTTACGGCGGTAAGTCGTCATAAGGCGGAAAACCATGCGCAAGAAAGTTGGAAAGTTCCGGAGTCAGGCATTTCGAGGATTGCTGTGTCTCCTCGCCGCCTCGTTGCCGGCAAGCACTATGTCTTTTGCGGGCAATCAGGCGCCTGCAGCCGGAGCCGAAGGCGCACGCCTTGACGCGCTTGGCGCACACCAGTCCTTCATCCGCATTTCGGATGAGGGCGGTCCCGTTCACAGGAACATCAAGATCGGGCTTGGCAAATCGGTGCTGCTCGAGTTCCCGCGCGATATCCGCGACGTGATGGTCTCGAACCCCGCAGCCGTCGATGCCGTGGTGTTGAGCTCGAACCGCGTGTTCCTGCTCGCCAAGCAGATCGGCGACGCCAACGCCTTCTTCTTCGACGCCTCGGGCGAACAGTTCGCGACCATGGAGCTCTTCGTCCAGCGCGAGACCGCTGGCCTGCAGGCACTGCTCACCCGCCTGGTCCCGGGTTCGAACATCAATGTCGAGGTCGTCAACTCGACGATCCTGTTGACCGGCACCGTCAAGTCGCCGAGCGACTCGGTTCTTGCCGCCAACATGGCCCGCCAGTTCATCGCCGGCGAACTCAACACCTGGACCATCGAATCCAAGGACGGCGTCACCGTCGGCCGCGGCAGCACGCAGAAGGAGACCGACCCCGTCATCAACATGCTCACCGTCGAAGCGGAAGAGCAGGTGATGTTGAAGGTGACGGTTGCCGAAGTGCAGCGCTCGATCCTGAAGCAGATGGGCGTCAACATCGGCAACGCCATCAACGCCGGCAACTTCGCGACCACCCTTTTGACTGAGAACGCGCTGCCGCTTACCGCTGCTGCCGGTCTTGGCCGTCTGCCGATCTGGGGCAACAACACCAAGATCGACCAGGGTCAAGCCTGCGGCGCCGCTGGACAGATGTGCGCCTACAATCAGGGTCCCGGCCAGAACTCGTACGGCAACTCCGGTCTGACCGGCGGCTGGAGCGACGGCCGCGGCAACCAGGTCAACGCCGCAGTCCGCGCTCTGGAACGTGACGGCCTCATCCGCACGCTCGCCGAGCCGAACCTGACGGCCGTCTCAGGCGAAGCCGCCAAGTTCCTCGCCGGTGGCGAATATCCGGTGCCCGTCGTCGATACGCAGGGCGGCCTGTCAGTCACCTACAAGGAGTTCGGTGTCGGCCTCGCCTTCACGCCAATCGTTCTGTCGGAAGGCCGCATCAGCCTCAAGATCGAAACCGAAGTCAGCGAATTGACCCAGGATGGCGCCGTGGTTCTGTCGGGCATCTCGATCCCGGCCCTGAAGAAGCGCCAGGCCAAGTCGACGGTCGAGCTTCCTTCGGGCGGCACGCTGGCTCTTGCCGGCCTCATCTCGGACGACACCCGCCAGAATATCGACGGGTTGCCGGGTGCGAAGGACATTCCGATCCTCGGCACGCTGTTCCGCAGCCGCGACTTCATCAAGAGCGAAACGGAACTTGTGGTCATCGTCACGCCGTATCTCGTCCGTCCGACGTCGCGCCAGCAGCTCGCCACCCCTGCAGACGGTTTGGCCGCGGCCACCGACATGAAGGGCAATTTCCTCGGTCACCTCAATCGCATCTACGGCAAGAGCGAAGCGCTGCCTGCCGGCGATCTGAAGGGCGACTACGGTTTCATCGTCGAATAGTGCGGGAAGGTAGAGACGTATCATGATGCTCGCATCCAAGACATCGCGTGATCCTTCGGCCCGCGTCAGCCGCGCCGTCCGGATCCTCCCCGTGGCCATCGCCGCCGTCATGCTTGCCGGTTGCGAACACGGCGGCCACGGCACACAGGTCGCCGGCTGGACTCTGATCGAACCGACGCAGCGTCACCCAATCATGGTGTCGCAGCAGCCGGCTCACATGACGCTGCACGTCTCGCGCGGTTCGCAGGGCCTGACGCCCACGCAGCGCGCCGACGTCATCGACTTCACCAGCCGCTACCGGGCTGGCGACGCCGGCAACAGCCGTCTCATCATCTCCGCTCCGAGCGGGGCGCCGAACGAAGTCGCGGCCATGAATGCCGTTGATGACATCCGCGCACTGCTGCTCGAAGGCGGCTTCCCGGAATCGGCGGTGACGGTGGAGGCTTATGGCGAAGACAACTCCAACGATCCGCCGGTCCGCCTGTCGTACATGCGCTATGTCGCCGAAGGGCCGGAGTGCGGTCACGAGTGGTCGGAAAATCTTGCCAATACGCGCAAGAACCAGGTCTCGGCCAATCACGGTTGCGCCAACCAGAAGAACCTGGCTGCCATGATTGCCAATCCGGCTGATCTTCTCGGGCCCCGCAGCATGAGCGGGCGCTACAGCGAACGCCGTGACTATGTCTATGGCCAGTACGTCAAGGGCAAGGTCACGACGTCTGAGCGTACCGACGACGAGCGCGTTCGTATTTCTGGTTCGAATTGAGGTTGAGAATCGACATGGCTAACCAAGCTCATTCTGCGGTTGAAGCCGAAGAGGAAATGTTCGAGGGCGAGGAAGAGGCTCCTGCCGCTCCGGCAGAGCGTGCGCGGCCCATTCCGCGCATCTCGATCCAGGCCTTCTGCGACGACACGCAAGTTGCCGAAGTGCTGCAGTATGCCGCCGAGGATCGCCGTCTGTCGAAGGCGCACGTCAGCGTCCACATGGGCGGCATCGCCGCGGCCGTCGCACACTATGTCGACAGCCCGACGCCGAACCTCATCATCATCGACAGCGCCATGAAGGGCGGCGCTCTCATCGCCGAGCTCGACCGTCTGGCCGAGAGCTGCGATCCGGGCACGAAGGTGATCGTGATCGGCCGCTACAACGACGTGCTGCTCTATCGCGAACTGTTGAAGCGTGGTGTGAGCGAATACCTCGTTGCTCCCATCGAGCCGATGGGGCTCATGGAAAGCATCTCGAACCTCTACAACAATCCGGATACCGATCCGGTCGGACACGTCTTCGCGTTCATCGGCGCCAAGGGCGGCGTCGGCTCGTCGACGATCTGCCACAACGTCGCCTGGACGCTATCGGAAGTCTTGAAGTCGAATGTGACGATTGCCGATCTCGATCTGGCGTTCGGCACCACCGGCCTCGATTTCAACCAGGATCCCGTGCAGGGCATCGCCGAAGCGCTCGCCGCGCCCGAGCGTCTCGACGATCAGCTGCTCGACCGCCTGCTCACCAAGTGCTCCGAGCATCTGTCTATCTTTGCCGCGCCCGTCGTGCTCGACAAGGACTACGACATCTCGCCGGACGCCTGCGACATGGTGATCGATGTCGTGCGCCAGAACGTGCCGTATGTCGCCGTCGACCTGCCGCACGGCTGGTCGCCCTGGACCAAGCGGGTGCTGTTGCAGGCCGATGAAGTCATCATCACGGCCGCGCCCGATCTCGCCAATTTGCGCAACGCCAAGAACATCGTCGATCTGCTCAGAACGTCGCGCAAGAACGACGGCAAGCCGCATCTGGTCCTCAACATGGCGAACGTGCCCAAGCGCCAGGAAATCACGCTCAAGGAATTCGAGCAGGCGCTCGGCATCAAGGCCATCTGCACCATCGACTACGACTGCGAGACGTTCAGTCAGGCCGCCAACAACGGTCAGATGATCGAAGAGTTGAACGGCAAGGCAAAGGCCGCGGAACGGTTCCGTGAGATCGCACTCACCATGACCCACCGCAAGGACGTCAAGGTCGAGAAGAAGCCGGCGGCCGGCCTTTCCGGACTTGCTCCTCTGCTCGAGAAGTTGAAGCTTAAGCGTTAAGGACCCGAACAGATGTTTGGACGCCGTTCTAACGATCCCTCGACCCCCAAGCGCATCGCTCCGCAGGCGCCCGTCGCGCCTGCCGCGGCACCCGAAGCCAAGGTTGCGACAGCGCCGAAAGCGTCTGCGCCCGCGCAGGCGGCTCCGCCGCCGCGGCCCGAACCCGCGCCCGAGCCGCAGCGTAAGCATTCGGAAGAGTACTACGACGTCAAAACAACCGTCTTCAACGCGTTGATCGACACGATCGACCTGACGCAGCTCGCCAAGCTCGAGGGCGCGGCGGCACGCGAAGAAATCCGCGATATCGTCAGCGAGATCATTCAGATCAAGAACGTCGTGATGTCGATCGCCGAGCAGGAAGAACTGCTCGAAGACATCTGCAACGACGTTCTGGGCTATGGTCCGCTCGAGCCGCTGCTCGCCCGTGACGATATCGCCGACATCATGGTCAACGGCGCCTCCACCACCTTCATCGAAGTCGGCGGCAAGGTGCAGAAGACCGGCGTTCGCTTCGCCGACAACCAGCAGCTGATGAACATCTGCCAGCGCATTGTCAGCCAGGTCGGCCGCCGCGTCGATGAGTCGAGCCCGATCTGCGACGCGCGCCTTCCCGATGGTTCGCGTGTCAACGTCATCGCCCCGCCGCTCGCCATCGACGGCCCCGCGCTCACCATTCGTAAGTTCAAGAAGGACCGTCTGAAACTCGAGCAGCTCGTCAAGTTCGGCTCGATCACGCCGCAGGCCAAGACCATCCTTGAAGTCATCGGCCGCGTTCGCTGCAACACCATCATTTCGGGCGGCACCGGTTCGGGCAAGACGACCTTGCTCAACTGCTTGACCGGCTCGATCGACATGGACGAGCGCATCATCACATGCGAAGACTCCGCTGAGCTTCAGCTGCAGCAGCCGCACGTCGTACGTCTTGAAACCCGCCCGCCGAACCTTGAAGGCGAAGGCGAAGTCAAGATGAAGGATTTGATCAAGAACTGCCTTCGTATGCGTCCTGAACGCATCATCGTCGGTGAGGTCCGCGGACCTGAAGCGTTCGACCTTCTCCAGGCCATGAACACCGGCCACGACGGTTCGATGGGAACGCTGCACGCCAACTCGCCGCGCGAAGCCTTGAGCCGTCTTGAATCGATGATCATGCAGGGCGGCTTCGCCCTGCCGGTGAAGACGATCCGCGAAATGATCTGCGGTTCTGTCGACGTTATCGTTCAGGCGTCCCGCCTGCGCGACGGTTCGCGTAAGATCACGCACATCACCGAAGTCCTCGGCATGGAAGAGGAAACGGTAACCCTGCAAAACATCATCGTCTTCGAGATCACCGGCGAAGACGCCAACGGCAAGATTACCGGCCGTCACCGTTCGACCGGCATCGCCCGTCCGCGCTTCTGGGATCGCGCCGAATACTACGGCGAGACCGAGCGCCTCGCCCGCGCGCTGGCTGAATCGGAAGTCGCCGACGACAACGGCAACCCGCTGGGAGAAAAGAATGCTTGAAGGCGATCTGAGCCCAGTTCTCATGGCCGGCATGGCGGCGATCGCCGTCGCCGCCGCCGTGTTCGCGCTCGCCTGGCCGTATATTTCCGGCGAACGGGCGAAGGACAAGCGCGTTCAGGACGTCGCAACGATGCGTGGCGGCCGCAAGCTCGGCACCGGTGCTGCCGCTGAGACGGGCTCTAGCCGCAAGAAGAACGTCGCCGAGACTCTGAAAGAGATCGAGACGCGCCAGAAGGCCAAGGAAAAAATCACGCTGCGTCTTAGACTGCAGCGCGCCGGAATCGACATCAGCCCCCGCGATTTCTACGTCGCCAGCGCGATCTGCGGCGTCCTCCTCGGCGGCGCGATTCATACAATGACATCGGCGCCTCTTATCGGCGTGTTCACCGCCGCCTTCGTCGGCGCGCTTGGCCTGCCGCGCTGGTATCTGAGCAAAGCGACCAAGAAGCGTCAGAACAAATTCTTGTCCGAACTCGCCAACGCCATCGACGTGGTCGTGCGTGGTGTCAAATCCGGTTTGCCGCTCAACGAGTGCCTGGGCGTGATTTCGCGCGAGAGCGCTGAGCCTCTGGCCGGCGAGTTCCGCGAGGTTGTGGAAGCGCAGCGCCTGGGCGTGCCGCTCGGCGAAGCGCTCGACAAGATGTGCGACCGCATTCCGCTTCCTGAAGTCCGCTTCCTGACAATCGTGATCTCGATCCAGCAGCAGGCGGGCGGCAACTTGTCCGAAGCGCTGAGCAACCTGTCGGGCGTTCTGCGTGACCGGTTCAGCCTGCAGATGAAGGTCAAGGCGTTGTCCGCTGAAGCGAAGGCCTCGGCCATCGTTCTGGCCTCGCTGCCGCCGGCCGTCATGTTCATGGTCTACCTGACGTCGCCCGAATACATCATGCCGCTGTTCACCACCAACATCGGCCGGTTCATGCTCGGCGTCGGCGCCTGCTGGATGATGACCGGCGTGCTCATCATGCGCAAGATGATCAATTTCAAGTTCTGAGTTTCTCGCAACAGATTGGCTTCAAACAACAGAATCGTCGTGCCATGGGAAGTTTCATTGAGACAGTCATGAACCCGCAACTGCTGGCCACCGTGCTGGCGGCGGTCTGCGTGTTCGCCACGGTGCTGACGGTAACGCTGCCGATGCTTCAGCGCGACCGCATGAACCAGCGCATGAAGGAAATGGCGATCGAGCGTGCCAAGATGCGCACCGCGCGTCTTGCCGATATGAACGCCAAGGAAGGCAAGGGCAAGCTCAGAACGGCGCCCAAGGGCTTCATGCAGCGCCTCGTCGACGAACTCGACCTGCGCGATAAATTCGACAACGAAGAGCTGCGCGAAAATCTTAAACGCGCCGGCCTGCGCGGTCAGGCTCCCATCGTCGCATTCATGTTCTTCCGCGTGACGGCCCCGGTTGCCATGTTCGCGTTGACTGCGCTCTACGTGTTCGTGATCGGTGATGTCGGCTATCCGCCGGTCATCAAGCTCTTGATGGCGCTCGGCGTCGGGTTCCTGGGCTACTACATTCCCAATGTTTTCATTTCGAACCTCGCCCAGAAGCGCCAGTCTTCGATCAAACAGGCTTGGCCGGACTCGCTCGACATGCTCTTGATCTGCGTGCAGTCGGGTATGTCGGTTGAATCCGCGTTCGGCAAGGTTTCCAAGGAAATCGCCAGCCAGTCGATCGAACTCGCCGAAGAGATGACGTTGACGACCGCCGAACTGTCCTACCTTCAGGATCGCCGCCAGGCTTACGAAAATCTTGGCAAGCGTACCGGATTGCCGGGCGTGAAGTCGGTTGTGACCGCGCTCATTCAGGCTGAACGCTACGGTACGCCGGTTGGTCAGGCGCTCAGAACGATGGCCAAGGAAAACCGCGAGATCCGTCAGTCGGAAGCTGAACGCAAGGCCGCGGCCTTGCCGCCGAAGCTCACCGTGCCGATGATCATCTTCTTCCTTCCGGTATTGTTCATCGTCATTCTTGGCCCCGCCGCACTCGGCTACATGGGCACGAATATGGGCTAAGGCGCAGGCGATGCGGCGTCATTCGCCGGCGTCGCCGCCTCAAGCTCAAACAGTTGGTGTTGCGTTGGCCCCGGCAGTCCTCTGCCGGGGTCCTTTCGTTTTGAGAGCGGGCTGCCGGCTGAATGTGAGGTCACAGCGGCCGGGCGCCGCGCAAGCCGCTGGCGGCCCCCGGCCACTCTTTCATCGGCTCGCCTCGACGCAAAAAAACACGCCGGCGTGTGAGGCCGGCGTGAAGGGAAGGACGTTGGTCGTGGCCGTGAACCTGGGTTTAGTTCGATGAACCTTTGAACAGCGGTCCGGTGCCGGTGGCCGGTGCGGTTCTCGACGCGGCGGAGGCCACCGCCGTATCCCATCCCGTTTCCAGATCGAGCGGCGCATCGGTTGTTGCCGGCTTCAAAGCGTTGGCGACAGCGGCGGGCGCGGCCCGGACGGCCTTGGCGGCGTTCGCGACCGGAGTCGACTTCGAGACCACGGTCTTGAAGGCGGCGGGATTGCCCGGCGGCGCGGCGGACGGTAGCGCGGAGGCGACCGCCGCAGCTGGCATGGCGGCAGGATTGGCGGCTGGCGTCTTGGCCGGATCGAGCTTCACCATCTTGCGGATGTAATCGGTATTGGCGGCGGCCGAGTCGCCGGCCAGCGCCTTGCCGCCTTCGGTTTTGGCTTCGTCGTAGCGGCCCTGGAGGCCGAGCACCAAGGCGAGGTTCTGCTGAACCTTGGGATTGGAGCCTTTGAGATCGGAGGCCTGGCGCAGCAGATCTTCGGCCTTCTTGGCGTCGCCGCTCATGGCGTAGGCCATGGCGAGGTTGTTTAAGACCGAGGGCTGGTTCTGCGACAGGTTGAGCGCCCGCTCATAGAACGGGATGGCCTGTTTGTATTCGCCCTGCTTGGCCAGCACGGTGCCGCGCGCGGAGATGATCTTCCAATCGGGCTTGGACGGGTTGTCGGCGATTTCCAAAAGTTTCGCCGCAGTGCCGACCTGGTCGAATTCGAGTGCCAGACGGCCATATTCGCCGGCCAGTTCCTGGTCGCCATCGTGATAGACGGCCGCCTGTTGCAGCACACTCATGGCCTTCTGCTTCTCGCCGAGGGCTTTGAGGTTGCGGGCATAGCTCAGCGCCGACTTGAGGTCTGCCGGCTTCTTGGCGAATTCCTGGCCCCAGTAGGCCGTCGCTTTCTGCAATTCCGATGCGGGCGAGCCGGCTCCGGCCGCTGCTGCTGGTGCCTCTGCAACGCTGGCCGAGGGCGGTCCGCCGAGCAGGTCCGCGGTCTGGGCGCATCCGCCGAGCATCAGGCTTGCCGCCAAAGTGGCAAGTCCGCCGCGCTTGAAGGACCGCGCCGGATTGTGAAGTTGCGCTATCTCGCGCGCCATGTCCTGTCTCCGTCTGCCGAGCGCTGTTACGCTCCAGTCCCCGTGGATGAAGCGAATCTCTGCGACTGTCAGTCTCTGGGACAGCGGTCAACAAACGCTTAACTCTTGAGCGGCCGCGTCCTCCTGCTACGAATTCATGAGAGGGGCGCATCAGGCCTGCGCCCCGGGGGGTGGTTATGATAAAAATGGTAGAAGCAACTCGTTGGCGTGGTGGCGATGTGATTGCCGGGGCAGCGGACGCCGCAACGGATGTTCCCGTCCACCTCCTGCAAATCGGCGAAACGGGCGATCGTTCCGGTCTTTCGCCGCTCGCGCGCCAGTGGCTGGAGGCTCAGAAGTTCAAAGGCAGCGCCAAGAAGCAGGTTCTTCTTCCCGGCAGCGGCGGTGAAATCGCCGGTGTCGCGTTCGGCATGGGCGACGGCGTGGCCGGCGAGCCGAGCGGTCCTTCCGAACTGCTGGCCGGTCTGCTCGCGCAATCTCTCCCCGCCGCAACGTACCGGTTTGCGCAGCCGCCGGCTGCGGCTGAATTGGCCGCCATCGCCTGGGGGCTCGGCGCCTACACCTATTCACGCTACCGCAGCAGGCCCGGCGCAGACGCCAAGCTGCGGCTGCCGCCCGGCGCGGATCTGGATCGTGTGCGCAATACCATTGAAGCGGTGTGGCTCGGTCGCGATCTCATCAATACGCCGGCCGCAGATATGGGGCCTGAGCAGTTGGAAGATGCAGCCCGCGCGCTCGCGGCTCATCACGGCGCGGCGATCAATGTCATCACCGGCGATGAGCTGCTCGCCGCCAATTTCCCGATGATTCACGCAGTCGGCCGCGCCCATCCGCGCCCGCCGCGCCTGGTCGATTTGAGTTGGGGCAGCGCGGCCGCGCCCAAAATCACGCTCGTCGGCAAGGGCATCACCTTCGATACCGGCGGTCTCGATATCAAGCCGCCGTCCGGCATGCTGCTGATGAAGAAAGATATGGGCGGCGCGGCCACCGCTCTTGCCATCGCCCACATGATCATGGGGCAGAAGCTTCCGTGCCGGTTGCGCGTGTTGCTGCCGATTGCGGAAAACAGCGTCGGCGGCAATGCCTTCCGGCCGGGAGACGTGTTGACGAGCCGCGCCGGGCATACCGTCGAGATCGGCAATACCGATGCGGAAGGCCGGCTTGTGCTGGCCGACGCGCTCTCACTGGCCGATGAGGAGGCGCCCGACAGTATTTTCGTATTCGCTACGCTGACGGGTGCGGCCCGCACCGCGCTCGGCCCCGACCTGCCGGCATTCTTCACCGACGATGAATCGCTGGGGGCGTCGCTGCCGGTGACCTCGGCTCAGATCGGCGATCCGGTCTGGCGGCTGCCGCTATGGCCCGGATACATGCGCAATCTCGACAGCGATATCGCTGACATGAATAACGTCTGGGAATCGCCGTTTGCGGGCGCGATCACGGCGGCGCTGTTCCTGCGCAAGTTCGTCGTCCGTGCCCGTCGTTTTGTCCATTTTGATCTTTACGGCTGGAGACCGGCCGCCCGTCCGCTCGGTCCCAAGGGCGGCGAAGTCCAGACGGCCCGCGCCGTGATAGATGCCTTACGCCGGGAGCTTATAAGTTGACGACGACCACAACAGACGTCGAGGCCGCGCCGCTCGATCCCCGCCGCCATGCCTACCGTCCCGATCTCGCGGCCAAGGAGCTTGAAGGCCGCGTCAGTGCGGCGGCCTTCGTCGAGGGCACGGCGGCGCGCGTCATCCGCCCCAATGTGCCGGTGCGCAAGGCGCCCGACGTCACCAACGGCCTTGAGACCGAAGCGCTCTTCGGTGAGGACGTCACCGTCTATCACGCGGCCGACGGCTGGGCCTGGGTGCAGCTGAAGCGCGACGGTTATGTGGGCTATATTCCGGCCGATACGATAAGTCCGCAGTTGCTCATCCCGACGCATCGGGTGCAGGCGCCAGGCACGTTCGTCTATCCCCTGCCCGATTTGAAAAAGCCGCCGCTCATGCATCTGGCGATGAATTCCCCGCTCGCGGTACTGCGCAGCGATGAAACGTTCAGCGAGCTTGTGACCGGCGGGTTCGTCTTCAACCGCCACGTTGTGCCGCTCGACAAGTCTGCCCGCGATTTCGTCGAGGTGGCCGAGCGCTTCATCGGCACGCCGTATCTGTGGGGCGGGCGCACCAGGATCGGCATCGATTGTTCGGGGCTGGTGCAGACCTCGCTTCAGGCCGCCGGGGCCGCCGCGCCGCGCGACAGCGACATGCAGCAGGCGGAGCTGGGCGAGACGGTTCTTGTGCCGGATGAGCTGGAAGGGCTGATCCGCGGCGACCTTGTGTTCTGGAAGGGACACGTCGGCATCATGGCCGATGGCGTCATGCTGGTGCACGCCAATGCGTATCACATGCTGGTTGCGGTCGAGCCGCTGGAAGTGGTGGTGGCGCGCAACACAAAGGCCGGCAGCGCGATCACGGCCGTCAAACGCTTGAAGCGCCCCGCCGCTTGAGGCAATTGCCGTCAGCGGCGGTAGGGCAGATAGCGTTCGACCCGGGCGATGCCCTGGGTTTCAATTTTGCGCGGGGCCCGTGCGCCGATGCGGCGCTCGCCGACCCAGGCCCAGCCGTCTTCGAGCAGTACGCGCATCTCGATCGTTTCGAGGGCATCGGTCATGGCGTTGCGGGTCTCGATGCGCTCCACGCGCCCCTCGCGCACGGCCCGTGCCAGCATGGGAAAGAAATCAAACCGGTCGACCGGCCGGTTCTCGTAGATTTCGGTGCCGAGCGCCAGGCTGAACCGCTGATTTTGATCGAACAGGATTTCGATTGGGCAGCACCGCTGCGCGTGCGGCGCCACGATCATCCGCCAGTAGGAGTCGGTGTTGGCGACCTCGATCGACGCGACGTCCCGGGTCTCGACCACCCATTGTTCCAGCGCGGTGATCGCGACGGAAAGCTGCTCGCGGTAAACGTCATCGGCCAGCATGGAAAGTCACGACTCGGTAAAAGCCCCATCCGGCGCACACATTGGCCGTTTTCGCGGCCTGTGCAAGTGGTGAGGCACCCCTCATGCGCGCCACCAGCTATCCCGCCAACGCGCCGCGATGGGCCACGCGGTGGTCGAGTGCGGCGGCCAGCAAGGCCTTGGTATAGTCTTCCTTCGGGCTTTCGAAGATCTGCCGGGCCGGCCCTTCCTCGACCGATTTGCCGCCGCGCAGAACGATCACGTAGTTGCACAAGGCGCGCACGACTTTCAAATCGTGGCTGATGAACAGGTATGACAGATCGCGTTTCTTCTGCAGGTCGCGCAGCAGATCGACGATCTGCGCCTGCACGCTCATGTCGAGTGCGCTGGTCGGCTCATCCAGCATGACGAATTTAGGTTCCAGCACCATGGCGCGGGCGATAGCGATGCGCTGTCTCTGCCCGCCCGAGAATTCATGCGGATAGCGATCCTGCGCGTCGGGCTTGAGACCCACTTCGCTCAGCGCCTTGCCGACGCGTGCGCGCCGCGCGTCGTCGTCGAGCTCCGGCTCGAGGATGATCAGGCCTTCCTCGATGATCTGGCCGACGGTCAGGCGCGGCGAGAGCGACCCGTACGGGTCCTGGAAAACGATCTGCATCTCTTTCCGCAGCGGCCGCATCTCCTTGTTGGAGTAGCCGTCGATGCGCTGACCCATGTAGACGATCGGCCCCTCTGACGAGATGAGGCGCAAGAGAGCAAGCCCGAGCGTGGTCTTGCCGGAGCCGGATTCTCCGACGAGGCCCAGCGTCTCCCCGGCTCTCAGTTTCAGCGAGACGCCGTCGACTGCCTTGATGTGATCGACGGTCCGCTGCAGCAGGCCGCGCTTGATCGGGAACCAGACTTTGAGGTCGCCGGCTTCGACGACGACCGGCGCGCTGGGATTTGACGCAGGCGGAGCGCCCTTGGGCTCTGCGGCGAGCAAGTGCTTGGTGTAGGCGTGCTGCGGCGTCTCGAACACGTCCTTGGTCACGCCGGTTTCGACGATTGTGCCGTTCTGCATCACGTAGACGCGGTCGGCCATGCGCCGCACGATGCCCAGATCGTGGGTGATGAGCAGCATGGCCATGCCCATCTCTTTCTGCAGCGTCTTGAGCAGTTCCAGAATTTGCGCCTGGATCGTCACGTCGAGGGCGGTGGTCGGCTCATCCGCGATCAGCAGGTCCGGCTCGTTCGCGAGCGCGGTGGCGATGATGACGCGCTGGCGCTGTCCGCCCGAGAGCTGGTGCGGATAGCTGTCGAGCCGCTTTTCCGGATCGCGGATGCCGACCTTGGTCAACAGATCGATGACGCGGCGGCGCACCTCATCGTCGTCCACGTCATAGTGAAGCTTGATGATCTCACCCACCTGCTTCTCGATCGTATGCAGCGGGTTGAGCGTCGTCATCGGCTCCTGAAAGATCACCGAAATCTTGTCGCCGCGAATCGAGCGCATATGGGCTTCATCCGCCTTGAGCAGATCCGTGCCTTCGAAAAAGACTTCGCCGGTCGGATGCGATGCCGAAGCGGGAAGCAGTTTCAGGATCGACAGGGCCGATACGGTCTTGCCGGAGCCGGATTCGCCGACCAGCGCCACTGTCTCGCCCTTGGCGATCGAGAACGACACGCCGGTGACGACGCGCGCCGCGTTCGGCGGCTCGCCGAATTCGACCGAGAGGTCTTTCACCTCGACGAGGGGAAGATCAGCCATGGTCACTTCCCCTGCCGGAAGGTCTTGCGCGGATCGAGCGCATCGCGCACCGCTTCGCCGATGAAGATCGCAAGCGACAGGATGATCGAAACGGCGATGAAGCCGGAGATGCCGAGCCACGGCGCTTCCAGATGCTTCTTGCCCTGCAGCAGCAATTCACCCAGCGACGGCGAGCCGGGCGGCATGCCAAGGCCCAAGAAGTCGAGCGCGGTCAGCGCCGCGATGCCGCCCGACAGTTTGAAGGGCAGGAAGGTCAGCGTCGCCACCATGGCGTTGGGCAGGAGATGCTTGAACATGATCTGCCAGTCCGACAGGCCGAGCGCACGGGCGGCGCGCACGTATTCGAGGTTGCGGCCGCGCAGAAATTCGGCGCGCACCACGCCGACGAGTGACGTCCACGAAAAGATCAACAGGATGCCGAGTAGCGTCCAGAAGCCCGGCACGAACATCGACGAGATGATGAGCAGCACGAACAGTTCAGGGATCGAGTTCCAGATTTCCAGAATGCGCTGGAAGATCAGGTCGACCTTGCCGCCGAAATAGCCTTGCACGGCGCCGGCCAGCACGCCGATGGCCGAGGCGACGATCGTCAGAAGCAGGCCGAAGAGAACGGAAACGCGAAACCCGTAGATCACGCGAGCCAGCACGTCGCGGCCCTGGTTGTCGAGGCCCAGCCAGTTGGTGTTGCCGAGCGCGCTATAGCGTTTCAGCTGATCGGCGGGCGCCTCGCAAAGAGGTACGCTCGACGCCCACGGCGGCGGCGCCGGATAACCAAGGCAGATGCCGCCGGTGCCGGTGCGGCCTGGATAATCCTTGTTGATCGTGTCGTAGGAATAGCGGATCGGCGGCCAGATCATCCAGCCGTTGGCGTTGATCTCGTTCTGGATGTCGGGCGTGCGATAGTCGGTGACGGCGAGAAAGCCGCCGAACTTCTCTTCCGGATAATCGACGAGCACCGGAAACAGGATCTCGCCCTTATAGCTCGCAACAAGCGGCCGGTCGTTGGCGACGAACTCGGCAAAAAGCGAAGTGATGAACAGCGCCATGAAGATCAGGAACGAGCGATAACCGAACTTGTGGGCCTTGAACCGGTCGAGCCGCCGTCTGTTCACGGGTGAGATCTTGATGAGCTGGCGCAGCCGCGCGCGCCATCCAGCGGGAGCCTTATTCGGTGCCGCAGGAGCGGGGGGCTTGGCTGTCGTCACCGTCATCCTCACACCTCCCGCGTCTCGAAGTCGATGCGCGGATCGACGAGGGTGTAGATGAAGTCGGTCAGAATGCCGACCACGAGGCCGATGAGCGAGAAGATGTAGAGCGAGGCGAACACCACCGGATAATCGCGCTTCTCTATACTCTCGAATGACAGAAGCCCGAGTCCATCGAGAGAAAAGATCGTCTCGATCAGCAGCGAACCGGTGAAGAAGGCCGAAATGAACGCCGCCGGAAAGCCCGAGATGATCAGCAGCATGGCATTGCGGAACACGTGGCCATAGAGCACCTGGCTCTCGTTCAATCCCTTGGCGCGGGCGGCGACCACGTACTGCTTGCGGATTTCATCCAGAAACGAATTCTTGGTGAGAAACGTCATGGCCGTGAACGAGCCGATCGCCATGGCGACGAGCGGCAGCACCAGGTGCCACGCGTAGTCGGCAATCTTGCCGAACAGCGACAGCTCGCTCCAGTTGTCCGAGAAAAGTCCGCGCGAGGGGAACCACTGCACAAAGGACGATCCCGCGAACAGGATCAGCAGCAGAACCGCAAACAGAAAGCCCGGGATCGCATAGCCGACGACAAGCACGGCACTGGTCCAGCTGTCGAAGCTTTCCCCGTCGCGCACCGCTTTGCGGATGCCGAGCGGGATCGAAATCATATACGTGATGAGCGTCATCCACAGCCCGAGCGAAATCGAGACCGGCAGCTTCTCCTTGATGAGCTCCAGCACTGAAACGTCGCGGAAATAGCTCTTGCCGAAATCGAAGGTCAGGTAGTTCTTCATCATCAGGAAAAAGCGCTCGTGCGCCGGCTTGTCGAAGCCGAACTGCTTCTCCAGGCTCTTGATGAATTCCGGGTCGAGACCTTGCGCGCCGCGATATTTCGAGGTCACGGCATCGGCCGCGCCCTGGCCGAGTTGCGTTCCCGCAGCCCCGCCGCCGAGACTGTCGCCGCCACCGCCACCCATGCGTGTGACGACGGAGGAGGAATGGCCCATCAACTCGGCGATCATCCGTTCGACCGGTCCCCCCGGCGCAAACTGGATGATGACGAACGAGAACAGCATGATCCCGAACAGGGTCGGGAAAATCAGCAGCACGCGTTTCAAGAGATAAGTGGCCATCAGGGCGTCGCTTTATCCGTCTTGGTCGAATCCGTCTTCGTCGCTTCGGCCGGTTGCTGCCCGGTCTTGGTCAGTGCCTCGGCCTTGGCAGAATCAAACCACCACGTGTCTAGCACGCCCGGATCATACTTGGCCGCCACCGCCGGCCTAGAGAATTTGTTCCAATAGGCGAGGTTGTGCGAGGCTTTGTACCAGTGCGGCACCCAATAGTGGCCGGCGCGCAGCACCCGGTCGATGGCCCTGGTCGCGGTCACGAGTTCGGTGCGCGATTTGGCGGCCATCACCTTGTCGATCAGCGCGTCGATGACCGGGTCGGCGATGCCGGCAAGGTTTTGCGTGCCGTCCATCTTGGCCGCTTCCGAGCCCCAGTAGCCGCGCATCTCGATGCCGGGCGTCAAGCGCAGCGCATAGCGCTGGGTGGAGGCATCGAAGTCGAACGACTTCATGCGCCGCTCGTACTGCGCCGGATCGACCATGCGCATCGAAACGTCGACGCCGATGCGCTTCAAGTTATCGACATAGGGACCGGTGATGCGCTCGAACATCGGTTCGAAACTCAGGAACTCGACCTTCAGCGTCTCGCCTTTGGCGTTACGCAGAAGCCGGTCGTTGCCGGGCGTCCAGCCCGCGGCGATCAACAGATCGCGGGCCTTCTTCAGATTGGCGCGGTTGTCGCCACTCGCGTCCGTCACCGGCGGCACGTAGGCCTCATCGAACACTTGAGGCGGCAGCTTGTCCCTGAAGGGTTCGAGCAAGGCGAGCTCTTCAGCCGATGGCTTGCCGGTGGCCTTCATGTCGGAATTTTCAAAGAAACTATGGGTGCGCTTGTACAGCCCGTAGAACAGCTTCTTGTTCGACCATTCGAAATCGAAGGCGAGGCCCAATGCTTCACGCACGCGCGGGTCCTTGAACGCGTCACGGCGCGTGTTGAGGAAATAGCCCTGCGCACCGGACGGCCGCTCGTCGGGTAGCGTATCCTTGATCAGCCGGCCTTCGGTGACTGCCGGGATGTTGTATCCCGTCGCCCAGTTAACGGAAGTGAACTCCTCGCGCAGGTCGAGTTGGCCGGATTTGATCGCCTCCAGTTCGACATTGCGGTCGCGGTAATAATCGAAGCGGATCTCGTCGAAGTTATAGCGGCCTTTGTTGACGGGGAGGTCCTTGGCCCAATAATCGTCGCGGCGCTCGTACGCGATGTAGGTGCCGGGGCGGAAATCCTTGATTTTGTAGGGCCCCGAACCAAGCGGCGGCTTCAACGTCGTTTCTTCGAATTTCTCGGTTGCGTAGTAAGCCTTCGACAGGATCGGAAGCCGGGCGACGAGCACGGGAAGATCGCGGACGAGCGAGCCTTGGAACGTATACTTCACCGTCGCCGCATCGAGGGCCTCGGCCTTTTCGACATCGCGCAGCGTCAGCGAGAACGAGGGATGGCCTTTCTCCTTCAACAATTGAAACGACGTGGCGACATCGTCCGCCGTCACCTGCGAGCCGTCGGAAAATTTTGCCTCGGGGCGCAGCCTGAACGTCACCGACATGCCGTCGGCGGCAACGTCGGCGGTCTCGGCAACGAGCCCGTAGACGGCATCGGGTTCGTCGGCGGCCGGTGCCATCAGCGGGTCGAACAGCATTTCAAGGCCCTGGGCCTTGTCGCCCTTCAAGATGTACTCGTTCAAACTGTCGAAGGTGTTCGCCCCGCCGGTGCCCATCGTCACGAGGCGCCCGCCCTTGGACGCGTCCGGATTGACGTAGTCGAAATGCTTGAAGTCCGCGGCGTACTTCAAGTCGCCGAAAATCGACAGGCCATGACGCGGCTCGGCCGATGCAACCGGGCCGCCGGCACACAGCATGAGAACAGCAAGCAGCGTTGCCGCAAAGCTGGCGAAAATCCCCTCTCCCCTTGGGGAGAGGGCCAGGGTGAGGGGGCTGTTGATGGAGGGGAATGACCGCCCCCTCGTCCGGCCTTCGGCCACCTTCTCCCCAAGGGGAGAAGGACAAACCTCGCCGCCGCGCGATGGATTGAAATTCGCAGCAATCCCCTCTCCCCCTGGGGAGAGGGCCAGGGTGAGGGGGCGGTCGCGATGAAGCGTCATCATGGTTCTGATCCGCCCCATTATCTCTTGCGCCCGGCTGCGACGGCCCTGGCTTTCGCCTCGTCGATCCACCACGTCTGCATCAGGCCCGAGGTCTGCGACGGCAGTTTCGCCGGGCGGCCGAACATATCCCAATAGGCAAGGCGCTCGAAGGGGTAGTGCCAGTGCGGCACGACGTAGAAGTTCCACAACAGCACGCGGTCGAGCGCCTTGGTGGCGGCGACGAGTTCGGCCCGGTCCTTGGCAAACACGACCTTGTCGATCAGCTTGTCGATGGTGGGGTTCTTGATGCCGGCGGTGTTGCGGCTCGCATCCTTGTCGGCCGCGTCCGAACCCCAGAACTGGCGCTGCTCGTTACCGGGTGATTCCGACTGCGGGAACGTATCGACGATCACGTCGAAGTCGCGCTTGTCCTCGCGCTGCTTGTACTGTGAGCTGTCGACCACGCGCACGGTGGCCTTGATGCCGAGTGTTTCCAGGTCCTTGATGTAAGGCAGGATGATGCGCTGGAACGTATCGCTGTCGATCAGGAATTCGGCTGTCAAGGGTTCGCCGGCCGCGTTCTTCAGCACGCGGTCGGGGCCAAGTTTCCAGCCCGCCTCGTTGAACAGCTTCATCGCCGCCTGCTGATTCTTGCGGAAGTCGCCGGGCTCCTTATTGGCCGGATTCTTCCACTCGGTGGTGAACACCTCGGGGGGCACCTGGTCCTTCACCTCGTTCAGGATTTCAAGTTCGCGGCCCTCGGGCAGGCCCTTGGCGGCAAGCTCGGAATTGTCGAAGTAGCTGCCGACGCGAACATAGAGATCGTAGAACAGCTTCTTGTTCGCCTCTTCGAAGTTGAACAGCAGGTTGAAGGCGCGGCGCACGCGCAGGTCCTGGAACTGCTTGCGGCGCGTGTTGAAGACGAACGCCTGCATCGGCGCGACGCGTTTGACCGGTATCGCCTCCTTCTTGACGAGGCCGTTCTTCAGTGCGTCGAAATCGTACTGCGTCGCCCAGGCCCCGGCCTGGTTCTCGGGCCAGATGTCGATACGGCCGATCTTGAAATCCTCGAATGCCGGTGTGCGGTCGCGATAGTATGTGAAATCGATCGTGTCGAAATTGTATTGGCCCTTCACCGCGGGCAAATCCTTGCCCCAATAGTCGGGCACACGCTCGTAGGAAATCTTGCGGCTCGTTTCGAACGACTTGATTTTGTAGGGGCCGTTGCCGAGCGGAGGCTCGACCGTCGTCTTCGACAGATCACGCTTCTCGCCCTTAGCGTCCGTACCTTCCCAATACGCCTTCGGCAAAATCGAAATCTGGCTGACGATCAGCGGCAGTTCGCGGTTGCCCTTGCTGTCGAAGGTGAAGGTCACCTCGTTGTCGCCGGCTTTCTCGGCCTTGACCACGTTCTTGTAATAGTACGCATAGAACGGGTTCACCTTCTTCATCTGCTCGAAGGAAAAGATCACGTCGTCGGCCGTTACCGGCGAACCGTCGTGGAATTTTGCTTCCTTGCGCAGCTTGAACGTGGCGGAGGAAAAGTCGTCGGGATAGCTGACGCATTCGGCGATCAGCCCGTACGACGTCGACGGCTCATCCAGGCTCGAGGCCATCAGCGCGTCATAGATCATGTCGAGACCTGCGGCCTTCACGCCCTTGTCCGAAAACGCGTTGAGCGTGTCGAACGTGCCGTCGGCCCACAGCCGGATCGTTCCGCCCTTGGGCGCGTCCGGATTGACCCAGTCGAAATTCTTGTAGTCGGCCGCCATCTTCGGCGCGCCGATGAGAGACAGGGCGTGGTGGCAGACGGGCGCTTCGGCCGCCGCTGCGGGACGTGTGGCTGTTAAGGTTGACAGCGGCGGAAACAGCATGAGGGCGGTCAGGGCCAGGCTTTTGGCTAACATCGCTCGGCTCGCTTCCATCGTCGCTGTCGTCCTTTCACGGGCCGGAAGCCAAGTTCCGGGCATCGAATTCCAACTGTCACAGTCTATCGCCGGGGCAATGGGGCGAGGATAAGTCCGTGCCCTCACGCCCATAAAAAACGACCCCGACGAAGCGCTCGTCAGGGTCGCAAAATTTGTGAACTCGAGCGAGTTAACTTGCTGTCATTTAGGCAGTGCAACCGGGGTGTCGGCCAGCGTCGCCAGATAGGCGATCAAGTCGGCCTCGTCGGACGGGCTCGGCAAGCCCGCGAACACCATTTTCGTGCCCGGGATGAAGGTCTTGGGATTGGCCAGGAAATGGCTCAGTTCCGCAAACGACCAGTCCCCGCCCTTGGCCTTCATGGCGTCGGAATACTTGAAGCCTTCCGCCGAGCCCTTGGGCCGGTTGACCACGCCCCAGAGGTTGGGGCCAACGCCGTTGGGCTTGCCCTTTTCGTTGGCGTGGCAGGATTTGCATTTGTTGAAGATGGTTTTGCCGTTGTCGGCGTTGGCCTTGGCCAGAAGGGCCGTCACGTCGCCGCCACCGTCGGCCGGAGCAGCAGCAGCGTCCTTGGCCGGTTCGGCGGCGCCGTCCTTGGCCGGAGCAGCGGCGGCATCCTTGGGGGCCTCAGCGGCTGCGTCCTTGGCGGGGGCGGCTGGCGTTGCCTCACCCGCCGGCAGGGTATAGCCAGCGGTGATGGGACCGCTCGCGGTCCGGGTTTCGACAATCGTCTTGAAACCGAAGATCAGAAGAAGGGCGAGGAGTAGAGCCGCCGCAATCTTTGTGAATTCGATGGAGTCCATCGGCTTGTCCTAACGTTGAGAGCCGGCCCAAAACCCAATAGAGAACCCGAAGGTCTGGGATCGTCCGGCGAAGCCTAGCGTGACGATGGCTCCGAGATATATAAGGTCGCCTCATGCTTGCAAGCTCGCAATGGTAGTCCCCACCCCCGCCCGGCGAGACCATTTGTCACCGATTACGAAAGTTGAATGAAGCCCGTGTCCGCAGCCTGTCTTATTGTCATTCCCGCCCGCATGCAGGCGTCCCGCCTGCCGGGAAAGCCCTTGGCCGATATCCACGGCAAGCCGATGATCGTGCACGTCTGGCGCCGGGCAATGGAGGCCGAATCGGGCCGGGTCGTCGTTGCAACCGACAGTGACGAGATCCGCGACGCGATCCGCGCTGCCGGCGGCGAAGCGGTCATGACCAGAGCCGACCACCAGTCCGGCTCAGACCGGGTGTTCGAGGCGGTGTCCCGCATTGATCCCGATGGCGATTGCGAAACCATTTTGAACCTGCAGGGTGACTTGCCGACGCTCGATCCCAAGCTGATCCCCGCCTGCCTCGCGGCCCTCGGCGATCCCAAGGCCGATATCGCAACACTCGCCTGCGCCATCGAGGACGAGGCCGACAAGGTCAATCCCAACGTGGTCAAGGTCGTCGGCTCACCGGGCGCGGGCGGCCGGCTGCGCGCCCTCTATTTCACCCGCGCCACCGCACCCTGGGGTGAAGGCCCGCTCTATCACCACATCGGCATCTACGCCTACCGCCGCCGCAGCCTTGAGCGCTTCATTTCGTTAAGGCCCTCGTATCTTGAAAAGCGCGAACGGCTTGAGCAACTGCGCGCGCTCGAAGCCGGCATGCGCATCGATGCCGCCATCGTTGACACGGTTCCGCTCGGTGTCGATACTCCCGCCGATCTCGACAAGGCGAGGGCCCTTCTGGTGACGTGACCGTCCAGCACCTTCGGCGCAACAACGCCACGCCGGCACACAATCGCAAATCACAACCATCCGCAAACAGCACAAGAACAGAGACACCGCGCCGATGCCGCATTCCTCGCGCAAAGTAGAAAAGGGCGCGCGTATCGCCTTCCAGGGCGAGCCCGGAGCCAACTCGCATCTGGCCGCCCGAGAGGCCTATCCCGATCTCGAAGCGACGCCATATCCGACGTTCGAGGATGCGCTCGCCGCCGTCAAATCCGGCGAGGCGCTCTACGCCATGATCCCGATCGAGAACTCGGTCGCCGGCCGCGTCGCCGATATTCATCATCTGCTGCCCGATGCCGGGCTCTACATCGTCGCCGAATACTTCCTGCGCGTGCGCCATCAGTTGATGGCCAGGCCCGGCGCAAAGCTTTCCGATATCAAGCGGGTCATGAGCCACACCCAGGCGCTCGGCCAATGCCGCAATTCGCTGAGGAAGCTCGGCATCAAGCCCGTGCCTGAGGCCGATACCGCGGGCTCCGCCCGCATGGTCTCGGAAGCCGGCGACATGACGACGGCGGCAATTGCCTCCCGCCTCGCCGCCGAGATCTACGGTCTTGAAATCCTGAAGTCGGATGTCGAGGACGAACTGCACAACACCACGCGCTTCGTCATTCTTGCCAACGAGCCCGACGATGCGGAACCCGGCAACGGCCCGGTCATCACCACCTTCATCTTCCGCGTCCGCAACGTGCCGGCCGCGCTTTATAAGGCGCTGGGCGGGTTTGCCACCAACTCCGTCAATATGACGAAGCTTGAGAGCTACCAGACCGAAGGCACGTTCAACGCCACCATGTTCTTTGCCGATATCGAGGGCCACCCCGTCGATCGCCCGGTGCAGCTGGCGCTTGAAGAATTGTCGTTCTTTTCGACCGAGATCAAATTGCTCGGCACCTATCCGGCGAGCCCTTACCGCAAGGAGGCGGCCGAGCTTGCGGCCAGCGGTCAGGTGCCGCTCAAGGTGCCGGGTTGAGCGCCATGCGTCTTCAGGGATTGGTCGCTGTCGTCACCGGCGCCGCATCGGGTTTCGGCCGCGGGATTGCCGAGCTTTATGCCAAGGAAGGCGCGCGCGTCGTCGTCGCCGACATCAACGGCGCGGGTGCTGCGGAGGTTGCGCGCGAGATTGGCGCATACGCTGTCGCGGTCAGGACCGATGTCACTAAGCGCGCCGACGTCGAAGCCATGATCGCTCGGGCGGTGTCGTCCTTCGGAGGTCTCGATATCGTCGTCAACAACGCCGGCATCACGCACAAGAACCAGTCGCTCATGACGGTCGGCGAGGACGAGTTCGACCGCATCTATGCGGTCAACGTGAAGTCGATCTATCTCTCGACGATCGCCGCAGTACCCGAACTTGAAAAACGCGGCGGCGGCTCGATCATCAACACAGCGTCCACCGCCGGCATCCGCCCGCGCCCCGGCCTCACCTGGTACAACGGCTCCAAAGGCGCGGCCATCACGCTGACCAAATCGATGGCCGCCGAACTGGCGTCGAAGAACATCCGCGTCAACGCCATCAATCCCGTCATCGGCGAAACCGGCATGATCGAGAAGTTCATGGGTATGGCGGATACGCCGGAAAACCGCGCAAAATTTACCGGCGGCATTCCGCTCGGCCGCTTTTCCAAGCCGCTCGACATCGCCAACGCGGCGCTGTTCCTCGCCGATCCGGCCTCGAGCTTCATCACCGGCGTCGCCATCGAAGTCGACGGCGGGCGGTGCATTTAGACGCCTCGCCTCTCTTCTTGGGGGGAGGGGCTTTCTAAGCCTGCCCCTTGTACTTCTGCCTGGTCATCGGCAGTTGGGTGGTGCGGATGCCGGTGCCGGAGAGCAGCGCGTTGGCGACGGCGGGGAGCGCGACTGGCGTGCCGGGCTCGCCGGCTCCGGTCGGCGCTTCCGACGACGGCACGATATACACCTCCACCTTGGGCATTTCCGAAATCCGCATCACGTCGTAGCCATCGAAATTCTTCTGTTCGACGACGCCGTCCTTGAGCGTGATCGCGCTCTTCATCGCCGCGCCGAGACCGTAGCCGATGCCGCCTTCCATCTGCGCGGCGACGACGTCGGGATTGACGGCGACGCCACAGTCGATGGTGCAGACGATGCGCTCGACCTTGAGGCTGCCGTCTTCGCGCACCCGCACGTCCGCGACGTTGGCGACGTAGGAGGAGAAGCTCTCATGCACGGCGACGCCACGATGCACGCCTTCCGGCGGCGGCGTGCCCCAGCCTGCCTTTTCCGCAGCTAGTTTCAAAGCGCCTGCGTGGCGCGGCTTGTCCTTCAGCATGTCGAGGCGGAAGGCGACCGGGTCTTTCTTGGCGGCTTGTGCCAGGATGTCGATCATGTGCTCGGTCGCGTGCGCCGTATGCGTCGAGCCGACCGAGCGCCACCACAGTACGGGCACCGGCGATTTGGTGGTGTGCAGCTCAACCTTCAAATTCGGGATCGCATAGGGCAGCGTGGACGCGCCTTCCACCGACGTGGCATCGATGCCGTCCTTGATCATCTGAGAGGCGAACGGCGTTCCGTCGAGAATGGACTGGCCGACGATGCGATGAAGCCAGGCGGAGATCTTTCCATCCTTGTCGAGCCCGGCGGTGATGCGGTGGACGTAGACCGGCCGGTAGTATCCGCCGGTGATGTCGTCATCTCGGGTCCAGATGAGCTTGACCGGATCGGCGGTCTTCATGGCTTTGACGATTTCGCACGCTTCGGCCACGTAATGGCAATCGGCAATGGCGCGGCGGCCGAACGAGCCGCCGGCCCACAGCGTGTGGACCTGCACCGATTCCGGCTTCAACTTGAAAATGCCGGCCGCCGTGCCGTGGTCGAGCGTCTGCATCTGAGATCCGGTCCAGATCTCGGCCGCTTTCCCGTCGAAACGGGCGACGCAATTCATCGGCTCCATCGGCGCGTGCGCGAGATAGGGAAATTCGAAGTCGACGGTGATGGTCTGCGCCGCATCCTTCAATCCGGCCGTCACGTCGCCGTCGGCGCGTGCGCTGATCCCTTCCTTGTCAAGGAGGGCCTTGTAGTCCGCGATCATCTGTTCGGTGGAACGCGTTTCGGCGCCGGTCAAGTCCCACTCGACCTTCAACGCCTCACGGCCTTTCAACGCCGCCCAAGTGTTCTTCGCGACCACGGCGACGCCGCGCGGCACCTGCACGACGCGGACGATGCCGGCGACTTTTTCAGCCGCCGAGGCGTCGAACGATTTGACCTTGCCGCCGAACTTTGGCGGACGCGCCATTACCGCCGTCAGCATGTTGGGGAACATCTGGTCGATCGTGTATTTGGCTTCGCCCAGCGTCTTGATGCGGCTATCGACGCGCGGCGCCTGCTTGCCGATCAACACGAAGTCTTTGGGGTTTTTCAGCACCGGCTTCGACGGCACCGCTTCGGCGGCGGCCAGTACCGCCAGCGCGCCGAGCGTCGCCGTCTTGCCAGACGCGTGGCTGACGACGCCTTTCGACACCGTGATCTCGGAAGCCTTCACGCCCCATGAGCGCGCGGCCGCGGCCACGATCATCGCCTTCGCGGTTGCGCCCGCCGTGCGGTACTGCATGTAGGAGTTGGGAAGGCCGGTCGAGCCGCCCACGCCCTGCACGCCGAACGCGAGGTTTTTGTATTTTTCCGGATCGGACGGCGCAAATTCGGTTTTCACTTGCGCCCAGTCGGCATCGAGTTCCTCGGCAACGAGCGTCGCAAGTCCGGTTGCCGCGCCCTGACCCTTGTCGAGATGCTTGATGATCACGGTCACCGTGTTGTCCGGCGCGACGATCAGGAACGGATTGGGGGCGAGCGACGCGCCCTTGGCTTCGGCGGTCGCGCCCATCTTCGGCAGCGGCGCTGCCAGGCCGAGAACGAGGCCTACGCCCGCACCGCCGGACAGTTTGAGGAAAGTGCGTCGCGACGCTTCGGGCTTTTGCTCGGGCAGAGCGAAAATGCGGGCGAGTGTGGAGCGGGTCATGTCGAGCCTCTCGGGTTCGATAGAGGATGTGACGTCAGGATGCGGGGCAGGGTGCGCCCGCCGCTTCCCAGGCTTTGAGCTGTTTCACGAAATCTGCGTGCGGGGTTGAAACCGGCGTGCGCGTGCCGCCCGGCGTCCAGCCCCACAGCACCAGCTTGTCGTGCGACATGTGGCGGACGAGTTCGGCGATAGTCTTGCCGCCGTTCTTGGTCTCATCCTTGAGCGCGGAACACAGATCGGCATCGTTGAGCCCGGTCCAGCCCATGGAGAGCGGGGCGAGCGTCCAGTTGGGCGCGCCGGGCACGCCGGTGTGCGCATTGTTCTCGTCGCGGTGGCACGCATTGCAGCGGGCGTTGACGAAGCCCATGTTGTCCGGTCCGCGCACGATATTCTGCAAGTGGAGGTGCTCGTCGTCGCCCTGGCGCGGGCGGTCATCGCGCGGGTGGCAGTTCATGCAGCGCGGATGACGCAGCACCACGGCGATGGGCGCGAACTCAGCGCCGGCCGTTTCGGCCGCCGCTGCCGTACTTATCACGGCATGCGGTGAAAGTGTCCACGCTGGTTCACCAGAAAGCCCGATGCCGGCGATGGCCGCAACGGCTGCAAATGAAACAATGCGGAAAAGTGCGAAGCGCGTCATGCGGGAAGCCTTGTGTGCGAACGTCCAAGCAGGGGGGAAGACGCGGCGGGCGTCCTCAACCCGGCAACGACTTTGCCGCCTCGTGGATGGCGGCGCGGATGCGGTGATAGGTGGCGCACCGGCAGATGTTGCCGTCCATGGCCTTGTCGATGTCCGCATCGGTCGGCTTGGGAATCTGCGTCAGCAGACCCACGGCCGCCATCACCTGCCCCGGTTGGCAATAGCCGCATTGGGCGACATCGAGCTTGATCCAGGCATCCTGCACGGCCTTCGCCACGGTGCCGGACGCGCCTTTGCCGACGCCCTCGATCGTTGTGACGTCGCGGCCTTCAACGTCGCGCACCTGGATCTGGCAGGAGCGGACCGCCTCACCATCGAGATGAACCGTGCAAGCGCCGCACAAGGCCGCGCCGCAGCCGAATTTAGTGCCTGTCAGCTGCAACTCGTCGCGGATCAGCCACAACAGCGGCATCTCAGGATCGACGTCGACGGTGCGCTTTTCCCCGTTGAGCGTAAAAGTCTGTGGCATAGCTCGCCCCATCACAGTTTGAACAGTGGTTGCGCCGACGATAGTTGAATGAGCGGCGGCGACAAAGCCCGTCTACGTTCCACCTGCCCAGCTTTTAACGCATATGGGGTAAGGCGTGGCGGGATAAAAGGTTGCGTGGCGGGCCTGCGAATTCTTTGATCGTCGCGGTTCTCGCGTCGCCGCGCCAAACCAGGGTGCAGCAAATCGCCATATCCAGGGCGCCGGAGCGGCCGAGGGTTGTGCCGGGCCACCAAAACCCCCATAAAGGCCCCGGGAGGTTGGCGGCGGACGGTCTCATCGCCAACCGGGTCAGGTCCGGAAGGAAGCAGCCCTAACGATTTCGAGCCCGGGTCGTTCGTCAGCCTCCTTTGATTTCGCTCACGGGCGCTGTTCCAGCCGCTCCGCGGCTGGGCGCCCTCCGCGGGGGCACGGCCCGCCGCGGGTCGCTGTGCTCCCTGGCCCTTCGGGCCAAGGTGGTGCAAAAAGTCATCCGGAAACATGGCGAAGAAGAAGACACCAGGCGACGGCGAGGAGAGCGCGGGGCCATCGGCATCGGCCGGTCACGACGCATCGCGCCCCTATGTCGTGCTGGCGCGCAAATACCGTCCCGCATCCTTCGACGATCTGATCGGCCAGGACGCGATGGTGACGACGCTGCGCAACGCGTTTGCCGCGGGCCGCATCGCCCAGGGCTTCATGCTGACCGGTGTACGCGGCGTCGGAAAAACGACGACGGCCCGCATCCTCGCCCGGGCGCTCAACTATGAAACCGACACGGTCGATAAGCCGACCATCGACATGCCGGTGCCGGGCCGCCACTGCGCCGAGATCATGGAAGGCCGCCATCCCGACGTGTTCGAGATGGACGCGGCCTCCAACACCGGCGTCGACAATGTCCGCGAGATCATCGAGAGCGCGCAATACACGCCGATCATCGCCCGGGCCAAGGTCTTCATCATCGACGAGGTTCACATGTTGTCGAAGGGCGCTTTCAACGCGCTTCTGAAGACGCTTGAGGAACCGCCGCCGCATGTGAAATTCATTTTCGCGACGACCGAAATCCGAAAAGTTCCCGTAACCGTGCTGTCGCGCTGCCAGCGGTTCGATCTGCGCCGCGTCGAGCAGCCGGTGCTCGTCAAGCACTTCAAATCGATTTCGGCCAAGGAGGGCGCTCAGGCCGATGATGATGCCCTGGCGCTGATCGCGCGCGCCGCCGAAGGATCGGTGCGTGACGGGCTCTCTCTGCTCGACCGGGCCATCGCCATGGCGGGTGGTGACGCATCTGCCGGGCATGTCACCGCGAAGATGGTGCGTGACATGATCGGCCTCGCCGACCGCGCCCGCGTCTTCGATCTGGCGGAATCGATCTTCAAAGGCGATACCGCCGCCGCCCTGAAGCAGATGGAAAGCCTGCATCACGACGGCGCCGAGCCCGTGCAGATCGTTTCCGATCTGGCAGAAGCGATCCACACCATTGCCCGCATCAAGGCGGTAGGCGAAGAGCCGGCCGGAGAGGGCCTGTCGGTTGAAGAAAAGTCGCGCGGGACGTCGCTCGCTGCCCGCCTGTCGATGCCGTATCTGTCGCGCGCCTGGCAGATGCTGCTCAAAGGTCTTGAAGAGACCGGGCGTGCGCCGAACCCGGTGGCCGCGGCCGAGATGCTGCTGATCCGTCTGGCCTGCACCGCCGATCTGCCGACGCCGGATGAACTGATCCGCACGCTCGGCGGCGGCAGCGTGTCGCGCGGGGCGCCCATGAGTTCACAGACAAGCGTGCGCAATGCTGAAATCCGCGACGAGCGCGGTCCGCTCAACGCCGCCGGTCAGCCGGCGACAGCAAGCCAGTTCGTGCCCCAGGCCGCTGACAACGACGAAGAGGATTTCTTCGGCGAAGCCGCGCCGCAGCCGGTCACGTTCGATGATGGCGAGGACGGTGATGGCGATCTGTTCGATGGCGCTGAGAGCGATGGCGAAGCGGCCCCTGCCGTTCCGGTGTTTCCCGATCCCCGCTCGTTCGCCGATGTCATCGCGCTTGCCGGTGTGAAGCGCGATGCCCGGTTGAAAATCGCGCTTGAGGATCACGTCAGCCTCGTCAAGTTCGACGCCAAGGCCGGCTCGATCGATCTGTATCTGCTTCCCGGCGCGGCCGAGGCGCTGGCCAACGATCTGCGCGAAAAGCTCAATCTGTGGACCGGACGGCGCTGGGTCATCGTGCTATCCAAGGTCGAAGGCGAACCCGCTGTCGGCGCCGTGCGCCGTGAAAAGGAAGCACGCGAGATCGAGGCGTTGAAGGCGCATCCGGCCGTGCGTGCGCTGCTCGATGCGTTTCCCGAGGCCAAGATCGCCGACGTGCGCAAGATCATCGGCACCGCCGCGCCCGATGACGAAAGCGCGGCCGGTTGAAACTTCCCCTTCTCCCGTGAGAACGGTGAGAAGCGAAACACAAAAAGGAACGAGCATGAAAGACGTCATGGGCATGATGAAGAAGGTGGGCGAAATGCAGGCCCGCCTGAAAGAGGTCCAGGAAGAGCTGGCCCGTGCCGAAGTCGAAGGCAAATCCGGCGGCGGGCTCGTCACCGTCACGCTCGACGGCAAGGGCGAAGTGAAGCGCGTGCGCATCGATCCTTCCCTTGCCAAGGCCGACGAGGTCGAAATCCTCGAAGACCTCATCGTCGCCGCAGCGGCCGATGCCAAAAACAAGGCCGATCAGCATATGCAGGCGAAGATGGCGGAGGTTACCGCCGGCCTGCCGATCCCTCCCGGCATGAAATTGTTCTGAGCCTAGGTCTGAAAACCGGCCATTGGCGTTTCATCTCACGCGGCCGCCATGCCGGCCGGCCCAATCCTTCGCGCATCGCTGAGCTCAATGTCCAAGAAGATCGCAGGACCTGAAATCGAGCGCCTTGTGCAGCTTCTGTCGCGACTGCCGGGCCTCGGCCCGCGCTCGGGGCGCAAGGCCGTACTCGCTCTGTTGAAACGGCGCAACGATCTGCTCCTGCCACTGACGGCCGCGCTTCAGGACGCGGTCGACAAGATTTCCGAGTGCCCGGTGTGCGGCAACCTCGATACCGTCGTACCGTGCAGCATCTGCCAGGACCCGCGCCGCGACCGCTCGATGATCGTCGTCGTCGAAGAGGTGGGCGATCTGTGGGCGCTGGAACGCGCTAACGTGGTGCAGAGTTCCTATCATATCCTCGGCGGTCACCTGTCGCCGCTCGATGGCATCGGTCCTGAAAAACTCAATATCGCGTCCTTGATCGAGCGCGCCCGCTCCGGCGAGGTGCGCGAAATCCTCCTCGCCCTCAACGCCACGGTCGAAGGCCAGTCGACGGCGCACTATGTGTCGGAGCGGCTGGCGGAAACCGGCGTCACGGTTTCCCGCCTTGCCCAGGGCGTGCCCGTCGGCGGCGAACTCGACTACCTCGATGAAGGGACGCTGGCCGCGGCCTTCAAGGCGCGCCGCAAGGTATGAGCAGCACACGCGAGCCGCGCCGTTCAGGGGAACCCGGCAAATTCGTCACCGGCTCGATCCTGCGCCACATCCTGGTCATGACCGGCGCGGGCGCGGTCGGCCTGATGGCAATTTTTGCCGGCGATCTCGCCAACATCTATTTCCTGTCGCTCTCGGGCGACGAGGCCGTCGTGGCGGCCGTCGGCTATGCAAGCTCGATCTTGTTTCTGTCAACCTCGATCGGCATCGGCCTGTCTATTGCAGCGATGGCGATGGTTTCCCCTGCGGTCGGCGCCGGGCTCAGAACCCGCGCCCGCAGGCTTTCAACCCACGCGCATGTTCTGACATTTGCAATTTCAGCCGCCCTCAGCGTTCTGTTGTGGCTGACGATCGATCCAATTCTGCGCGCCATCGGCGCCAGCGGCAAAGCGCTCGAACTGGCGACGGTCTACCTGACCATCCTTCTGCCGACGCTGCCTATGCTGGCCACCGGCATGACGTCGATGGCTGTGCTGCGCTCGGCGGGCGATGCGCGCCGCTCCATGCACGTGACGCTGTTTGGCGCGGCGATCAACTTCGTGCTCGATCTCCTCTTCATCGTCTACTTCGGCTGGGGCATCACCGGCGCCGCCGCCGCCTCCTTTATCGCCCGCATCGGCGTGATGGCCGTTGGCCTGTACGGCGTGATCGGCGTTCACAAATTGATGACACGGCCCAAGCTTGCGACACTGCGGCTGGATAGCCGCACGTTTCTGGCGGTCGGCCTGCCCGCGGTGCTGACCAACGTCGCGACGCCGGCGAGCAATGCCTACGTCACGGCCGCCATTGCCAGCTTCGGTGACGCCGCGGTTGCCGGCTGGGCCGTCATCGGCCGCATCACGCCGGTCGCCTTCGGTGCCATCTACGCGCTGTCTGGGTCAGTGGGGCCGATCCTCGGTCAAAACCTAGGCGCGCGGGTGCCGGAACGGATGAAGGCGACGTTCACGATTTCCCTATTGGTCATGTGTGGCTTCACCGCCGCGGCGTGGCTGGTGCTGGTGCTCGCCGCCGATCCGCTTGCGGCGGCCTTCAAGGCCGAAGGCGATGCGCGCGATCTGATCGTCTTTTTCTGCCGCTGGCTGTCGCCGCTGTTCGTCTTCCTGGGCGCCTTGTTCATCGCCAACGCAGCGTTCAACACGTTGGGCCGCGCCCATTATTCGACACTTCTCAATTGGGGCCGGGCGACCGTTGGAACCATTCCCTTCGTCATGGCGGGCGCATCCATGGCGGGTGCCCACGGCGTCATCGCCGGACATTTTATCGGCGGCATACTGTTCGGAGTGATCGCGGTGATGCTAGGATACAAGTATGTTGAAAAAGTTGGGGAAAACTTCGGCTAAGCGTGGCGCAAGTGCATCAGCGGCGAACAGCCGGAAAGCGGCGCGCGTTTGAACTTGGCGAAGCTGGCCAGATACGTTAGCTGGTGACCATTCAGTTTGTATGCGTAATGAGTTTATTGTTCACGTTTGGCCGGTTGTGGAATTCGGGGTCAGCTTTAGTCCGTGGCTGAAGTAGCGCAAAATTCGTCTGCGACGTCGGGTCTGCGTCTGTGGCTGCTCGGTCTGCCGCGGCACAAGAAGCGTTTGCTGTTGATGGCATTCGACTTCGTGGTGTTGACCTGCGTGCTTTGGGCGGTGAGCTCGCTTCGCTACAACACGCTCTATTGGCCGCCGAATCTTTATTCGGCCGCCGTGTTGATGGCCGGTCCCGTCATCACGCTCATCACTTTCAATTATGCCGGCCTCTACAGGCTGGTGACGCGCTATCTGGGGTCGCGGGGCCATACCCGCATCGTCGGCAGCATCACGCTCGCGGTGCTCATCTGGTCGCTGGTCGTTTTCATGGCGGGCCAGCTTGGCACGCCGCGCTCGGTCATCATCGGCTTCGGCGTCATCTCGGCTGGCGCGATCGCGCTGTCGCGCCATTTGGCTGCCTGGTTCCTGAAGACGTCCGGCATCACGTTGCCCAAGTACAAGCCGGGTGAAGAGCGCCACAGCGTCATCATCTACGGCGCGGGACACGAAGGCATCGAGCTTGCCAAGTCGCTGTCGCGTGTTCCGGGCTACGAGATCGTCAGCTTCTGCGATAACTCGCCCACGCTTTGGGGGCAGTACATCTCCGGCATCAAAGTGTACGCGCCGGAACGTCTCGCCCGCGTGATCGAGCGCTACGACGTCAAGGAAGTTCTGCTCGCCGTACCAGCCAGTGAGCGCCACGAGCGCCGGCTGGTCATGAAGGAACTGGAAAACCTTCCCGTCACGGTGAAGGTCATGCCGTCGCTGGAAGATCTGGCATCAGGCCGCGTCTCGGTGACCGACCTGCGGCCTCTCGATGTCGATGATCTGTTGGGCCGCGATAGCGTGCCGCCGATCGGCGATCTGCTGTCGCGCACCACGCGCGGCAAGAGCGTCATGGTGACCGGGGCAGGCGGTTCGGTCGGCTCGGAGCTGGTGCGCCAGCTGTTGCGCCAAAGTCCGTCGCGCATCGTGCTGTTCGAGCATGCCGAGCCCGCGCTCTACGATATTGAGATGGAAGTGCGCGAGCGCATAGAGACCGGAAGCGCCGATGGTCCGCGCCCCGAAATCGTGGCGGTGCTCGGTTCCGTGCTCGACGCACCGCTCGTTGCCGCGACGCTGCGCAAACACCGGGTCGAGACGATCTATCACGCCGCCGCCTACAAGCACGTGCCGATCGTCGAGCACAATCCTTCGGTCGGGCTCATGAACAACGTGTTCGGCACCGAGGTCGTCGCCCGTGCCGCCGAGGCCGCCGGCGTCGAGCGCATGGTGTTGATCTCGACCGACAAGGCCGTGCGGCCGACCAACGTCATGGGCGCAAGCAAGCGGCTGGCTGAGCTCGTGCTGCAGGCCCGCGCCGCGTCGCAATCGGCAACCGTTTTCACGATGGTCCGCTTCGGCAATGTGCTGGACAGCTCGGGGTCCGTCGTTCGCCGCTTCCGCCAGCAGATCAAGGCAGGCGGTCCGGTCACCGTCACGCATCCTGAAGTCGTGCGCTACTTCATGTCGATCCCGGAGGCCGCCGAACTGGTGTTGCAAGCCGGCGCCATGGCACGCGGCGGCGACGTGTTCGTGCTCGACATGGGCGAGCCGGTCAAGATCGACGACCTTGCGCGCCTGATGATCCGCTTGAGCGGGTTCGAGGTGCGCGACGACGCTCATCCCGATGGCGAGATCCCCATCGTCTACACCGGGCTGCGCCCGGGCGAGAAGCTCTATGAGGAACTGCTGATCGGCGCCAATACCACCGGCACCGAGCATCCGCGCATTCTGCGGTCCGACGAACCGGCGCTGTCGGCCGCGCAGTTGAAGAGCGAGCTCGATCTGCTCAAAGCGGCGATGGAGACCAACGACATCGAGTCGATCCGTGCCGTGCTGATGCGTAACGTGGAGGGCTACGTGCCTGATCCCAACGGCCGGCCGGCAGAAGGCGTGCCGGCCGCGACTTGGGCGGCGCCGTCGCGCACCCTCCACTGATCGGCGTCTCGAAGATGACGTGCGTCTTTTCTGGCATCTGGGCCGGGTGCGCGCAGGCTCGCAACCGGTACGCGATCTTTCTCGCGCTTCTCTGCGCTCTCGGCATTCTGCCGGCCGCGGACGCGGCGCCTCGCAAGGCCCGCGCCTCGGCCGAATTCAAAGTTGAAGACCGTTCTGCGCTCGGCGCGCTCGAACTCGTCATTTCCGATCCCAGCGTCAGCGAGGGCCTGCGCGAGCCGGTGACCGATCTTGCCCTGTTCGTCTCAAAATCAGGCGCCGACATCGGCCGCATCCTTACCGCCCAGGAGGCGCAGAGCGCGGATGCCGCGGCCGCCTCCGGCACGCTCTTCAACGTGCGGCTTTTCATCGTCGCCGGCGGCCGGCTCTATTCCGATGCCAAGGGCCAGTGCGGGCCGTGGGCGAACGACGTTAGCCGTTGCACCGCGGCCTGCGACGGCGGCACCTTTGCCCTGCGCCGAAAGGGCTCCGCCCCGCTCGAATTTCTGCTGGGCGCGATTCCCCGCGGTGCGGCCGGGGCCGATGACGGGCTTATCCTTTCCGATTGCAGCTTCGACGAAACCGGCGACATCCGCCTTGCCGCCAAAGCCTCCCGCGCGCTCGCCGTCGTCGGGCTCAGCGACGACTGACGGCGCGATCTGAGCGGGGCTCGCGCCCAGTTTGCGCATTGACCGCATGCGAGCGGCACCATATGTGACAGCCATGTCGAAACTGCCGATCATCACCATTCCGGACCCCATCCTGCGCAAGATCTCCGATCCCGTGGAGACGGTGGATGCCGACGTGCGCCGGCTGATGGATGACATGCTGGAAACCATGTATGCGGCGCCGGGCATCGGCCTTGCCGCCATCCAGGTTGGCGTGCCCAAGCGCATCGTTGTCATCGATACGGCGGACGAGGGCGAGGAGAAGAAGCCGCTGATCATGGCCAACCCCGAACTGGTGGCACTCGGCCCGGCGACGCGGCTCTATGAAGAGGGCTGCCTGTCGATCCCGGATGTGCGCGTCGAGATCGAGCGGCCGGAGACGGTGACAGTTCGCTATATCGATCGCGCCGGAAAGCAGCAGGAGCTGGCGGCTGACGGCTTGCTCGCAACCGCCATCCAGCATGAGCTCGATCATCTCGACGGCCAGCTGATCATCGATTTCCTGTCGCGGTTGAAGCGTGACATGATCATCCGCAAGTTCAAGAAAATGGCGCGCAGCTGAGGCGGCCGCCGCTCGTTTGCCGCCGCACCTGAGGGGGAAGGCTCGCCGCATGACGCTTCGTCTCGTGTTCATGGGCACGCCGGATTTTTCCGTGCCGGTTCTGGACGCCTTGATCAGAGGCGGCCATGACGTCGTGGCCGTCTACACCCAGCCGCCGCGGCCCGCCGGGCGCGGCATGGCGGACATGAAATCGCCGGTTCATCGTGTCGCCGAAGCTCATAGAATTCCGGTTTTCACGCCACTGAATTTCAAGGACGAGGCCGATATCGCCACATTTGCCGCGCATAACGCCGATGCTGCGGTCATCGTTGCCTATGGTTTGATCCTGCCCGAAGCGGTGCTCACCGCTCCGCGCCATGGATGCTTCAACGTCCACGCCTCCAAGCTGCCGCGCTGGCGCGGCGCCGCGCCGATCCAGCGTGCGATCATGGCCGGCGACGCGCTCACCGCGGTCGATGTGATGCGCATGGAAAAGGGGCTCGACACCGGCCCTGTGTGTCTCGAACGCACAGTTGAGATCACGCCGGCGATGACGGCGGGCGAACTGCATGATCGCTTGTCGCTCGAAGGCGCGGTGGCCATGACGGAAGCATTGGCGGCACTGGAGGCTGGGCGTCTCACATGCACGCCCCAGCCTGCCGGCGGCATCACGTATGCGGCCAAGATCGACAAGGCGGAAGCGCGCATCGACTTCAGCAAGTCCGCTGCCGAAGTGATGCACCACATCCACGGTCTTTCGCCGTTTCCTGGCGCGTGGTTCGAGGTTGAACACGGCGGCAAAAAGGAGCGCATCAAGGTGCTGCGCGCCGTGCTCGCTGAGGGTGGCGGAGCACCCGGCACCGCCCTCGATGATCAATTGGCATTTGCGTGCGGGGCTGGCGCCATCCGCTTCACCGAGGTGCAGCGCGCCGGCAAAAAGCCCGCATCCGCGGCCGAGTTTCTGCGCGGTTTCGCGATCCCCAAGGGTACGAGCGCTGCTGACGCGGCCGCAGGTTAAGGATAACCGGCGAAGGCGCGTGGCAATCGCGCCGGTAACGGTAATCTGAGGTTACGAATTGTCTCGCCTCAGAGGATGAAAACCCCATGTCACGCCGTCACCTCATCGCCGCGTCCGTCATCGCAGCTGCGGCGGTTCCTGCTCAAATGGCATTCGCGCAAGGCTACACCACGCGGATCGAGACGCGGCCGTTCTACGGTGCCACCGTCACACTTGAAGAAGGTGTGCGCGTTATCCGTCCATTGCCGCCCGAACGTCACGTTATTATCAATCCCGAAGGGGCGACGCCCTTGTCGCTCGGCTTCAACGAGACCAAGGTCTACGAGCGCCGCGACGTCTACAATCACAACAGCTACGAAGGCGCGGCGCCGGGCGCGCGTGCCGTCTACGGCGGCGGCTGGGGCGGCTGGTACAACGGTTCTGGCTATGGTGACGGCCGGGGCGAGCGTTTGCCGAACGGCATCTCGGGCGCAGGCGGCGGTGGCGGCGGCCATCATCACGGCAAGCCGCATCACTGAGGTTGTGAGCAGATACTGAAAGTCGTAGTGAGGGGCGCGGTTTTCCGCGCCCTTTTTCGCTCATGAGTTCGACCCGGCCGATGCCGCGCTATTCCATCACCATCGAGTACGACGGCACGCCGTTCGTCGGCTGGCAGCGTCAGGCCGAGGATGCCGGGACATCGATCCAGGGCGCGCTGGAACAGGCGATTTTCAAATTCTCCGGCGAGATGGTGGGCGTTCGCGGCGCGGGCCGCACGGATGCCGGCGTCCATGCGCTGGGGCAGGTTGCCCATTTCGATCTGACAAAGGCTTGGGAGGCAGGCCGGGTACGCGATGCGATGAACTTTCACCTGCGTCCCGATCCCATTGCGATCATTGACTGCGCTTGCGTGGCGGATGATTTCGATGCCCGCTTCTCGGCAACCAGGCGGCACTATCTCTATCGCATCCTGACGCGGCGCGCGCCGCCGGTGCTCGACCGCAACCGGGTGTGGTGGCTGACGGCGCCGCTCGATGCGGAGGCGATGGCGGACGCCGCGCGCGCATTCATCGGCCGTCACGATTTCACGACCTTCCGCGCCGCGCAGTGTCAGGCCAAATCGCCGGTCAAAACGCTCGACCGGTTCGATGTGACGCGAGAAGGCGCGGAAATCGTCTGCCGCGTCTCGGCACGCTCGTTCCTGCATAACCAGGTGCGCTCGATGGCCGGCAGCTTGAAGCTCGTCGGTGAAGGCAAGTGGCAGCCGGGCGATGTCGCCAAGGCGCTCGCCGCCCGCGATCGCACGGCCTGTGGGCCCGTGGCTCCGGCCGCGGGACTTTATCTCGAACGTGTCGACTACGATCGATCGGCCGGCTCAGTCGCGGCCGGCGAAGACGGCGAAGAGTGAGCCTCGATCAGCTCGTCTTCTGATCTTCGGTCACGATCGCCAGGAATTCCTGGCGTGTGATCGGGTTGTCGCGAAACACGCCCAGCATCCGGCTCGTCACCATATCGGTCCCGTGCTTATGCACGCCGCGCGTCGTCATGCAGTGGTGCTCGGCCTTGATGACCACGGCCACACCCTCGGGCTCCAGCACCTTCTGAATGATGTTGGCGATCTGCGCCGTCATCTTCTCCTGGATCTGCAGCCGCTTGGCGAAGGCATCGACGACGCGGGCGAGTTTGGAAATGCCGACCACGCGGCCTTTCGGGATGTATGCGACCCAGGCCCGGCCGATGATCGGCGCCATGTGGTGCTCGCAATGGCTCTCGAAGCGGATGCCGCGCAGCACGATCATCTCGTCGTAACCCTCGATCTCCTCGAAGGTCTTTTTCAGGATCGCCTCGGGGTCTTCGGCGTAGCCTTTGAAAAACTCTTCAAACGCGCGGGCGACGCGGGCCGGTGTTTCTTTCAAGCCGTCACGGGTGGGGTCATCGCCCGCCCAGCGGATGATGGTTTTGAACGCCGCTTCGGCATCGGCACGGGAAGGCTTGGAAGACTTGGGCATGAGGGGATTGCAGCTCTTTCTTGCGGGGATCAGGGATCGGGTGCGGCAGACCTAACACACCTCACCATACGGTACAGCCCGCCGGACGGTTCCAGGCTCGATGTCGAAACGACGAGAGATGTCAAAAAATGGTGCTGCCGGAGGGGATTGAACTCTCGACCTCTCCCTTACCAAGGGAGTGCTCTACCACTGAGCTACGGCAGCGCCTGGAGGATGGGCCGAACGGCAAAACATCCCGTCGCCCGCCCTGTCCGGGCAGACGTTGGTCCAAAAAATGAAGCGCCGCTACGCGAATGGCGCGGCGCAACCCTTCCTGAACGGCGCGGACACTGCCATAACCCTTTGCCGTGAGCAAGCCGCAATGGCGCTCATCCCCCGAAGGCGCGTGGTGTGGTCGTTTGCCCCGCGCGGGTGGTGCGCAGCGGCGCGCGGATACTTTGACGCCCGGGGGAGTTGCCGGGCAAGTGCTGAGGCCTCAGACGTGACTGTCACACCCGATCAGAAACCGCCCGGCGGGCCAGGCGCAGAACGGCCGCCCGGCGTTGAAAATGCTGGACCAGATGCGCCGGAGAGCCATGCCGAAGCACCCACGCCGAACCCCCGGCCGACGGCGAAAGAGGCCCGCGCGGCGCGCCTGGCCGCCGAATTGCGCGCCAACTTGAAGCGGCGAAAGGCGCCCCAGCGGCGCCGCTCTCCTGTTGACGCGGCCGTGGCCGCGCCTGAACGCCCTGACGACGCGGCAAAAATGCCGCCCGGCACGGCGGCGCCGGTAAGCACGTGCAAGGATCATTGACACGCCCCCTTGCGGGCTGATGGGCCCTGCGCCTAATCATGCGCCCGGCCGTGGCCGCGAATCGGTTTCCTGCCGCCGCATTTCCTGAACAATTCCAGAGACGCACCCATGGATCGCATCCAGATCACCGGCGGAAACGAGCTTCGCGGCACCATTCCCATTTCAGGCGCCAAGAACGCGGCCCTGCCGCTGCTAATCGCCAGCCTGTTGACCGAGGACCGGCTCACTCTCAAAAACGTGCCCAATCTGGCCGACGTCAATCTGCTGGTTCGCATCCTGCGCAATCACGGCGTCGATCTCGCCGTCGACGGCAAGCGGCCGGGCGCCATGCACCTGGGCGAAACGTTCCATCTGACGGCCCGCGATATCGTCGATACGACCGCGCCTTATGAGATGGTGTCGCGCATGCGCGCGAGCTTCTGGGTGCTGGGGCCGCTGATCGCCCGCATGCGCCAGGCCAAGGTGTCGCTGCCCGGCGGCTGCGCCATCGGCACGCGCCCGGTCGATCTGCACTTGCAGGGCTTGAAGGAACTGGGCGCAGAAATCGAGATCGAAGGCGGCTACGTGCTGGCCAAGGCGCCCAAGGGCGGTTTGCACGGCGCCCACATCGTGTTTCCCAAGGTATCGGTCGGTGCGACCCACAATGTTCTGCTGGCCGCAGCACTGGCAAAGGGCGAAACGGTGATCGAGAATGCGGCGCGCGAGCCCGAGATTGGTGACGTCGCCGATTGCCTCGTCAAGATGGGCGCAAAAATCGACGGCATCGGCACGTCCGTGCTGCGCATCCAGGGCCGCGACCGGCTCGAAGGCGCGGTCCACACCGTGCTGCCCGACCGGATCGAGACCGGCACGTTCGCCTTCGCGGTGGCCGCGACCGGCGGCGATGTCACCCTCGATGGCGCCAAGGCCGTGCATTTGAAGAACGCACTCGACGTCCTTGCCCAGACCGGGGCCAAGGTCGAGGAGGTTGCGAACGGTATCCGCGTCTACCGCAACGGTGGAGCGATCGAACCGGTCTCGGTTGAAACCCAGCCGTTCCCGGGCTTCCCCACCGACTTGCAGGCTCAGCTGATGGCGCTGCTGACGCGCGCGGCGGGCACCAGCGTCATCCGCGAGACGATTTTCGAGAACCGCTTCATGCACGTGCAGGAGCTTGCCCGTCTCGGCGCCGACATCCACCTGCACGGCGACACGGCGACCATCAAAGGCGTCAAGGTGTTGAAGGGCGCCCCGGTGATGGCGACCGACTTGCGCGCCTCCGTGTCGCTGGTCATCGCCGGGCTGATGGCTGAAGGTGTCACCACCATCAACCGCGTCTACCACCTCGATCGCGGTTTCGAGCAGCTGGAGCAGAAGTTGTCGCGCTGCGGCGCGGGAATCGAGCGCATCTCGACGGGCTGACGGCCGCCGCCGATCCGTCATCTGGAGCGTAACTGGCACGTCACTGGCGCGTCTCTGGCACGCCTGCGGCGCGTGTTACCGGGGCCCGGGTGGCCTGACCCACGATCCGGCGGAGCGGCCTCGTCGCGGCCGTTAACCTACTTTGAAAAATTCCCAGAACCCTACTTGCGTGCCGTGGGGCTTGCTCTTCGCGTTGAGTAGGTTAAGGCGGGGATGCGTGGAGTAGGGCGGGAGTAGCCGATGCGCCGGAGCGTATTTGCGGTCATTGCGGGCTTGGTGCTGGCGTTCGCGCTTGCCGCCTTCCTGGCGCTGATCCTGCGGCTGCCACTGGCCGACTGGCGCATCAGCGAGCATCCGCTTTTGTACGTCGCCCGCGCCCTGTTTCCGATCGCAGCCTTTGCGTTGCCGTTTGCGCTGGCCGCCATCGGCCTGTCGGAGACGCGGCGGGTGCGTGGTTTGTCATACTGGCTGTTCGTCGGTGCGTTGATCGGCATCCTCGGATACATCGCCGTCGTCGGCGGGTCGCCGGCGACGCGACCCGCCTATCAGACGATGCGCACGTTCTTTGCGCTCGCGGCGATGGGGCTTGCCGGTGGCTTCGTCTACTGGTGGGTTGCAGGCCGCCATGCCGGCCGCGTCGCTGCCGCGCTCGCCGATGCCGGATCGGGCCGCTATGAGGACGATGTTTCGCGCCGCCGCTGCTGGTGGTGCGGTGTTTCGGGGTTGGCGCTATCGCTGGTGCCGCTGGCGCTGCTCGGCTGGTATGCCATCTATCGCCCGGCGCCGAAGCTGGCCGATGCCATCATCGCCCGCTCGGAAGCGGAAGCCGCCAGTCTTCTGGGCAAGGCTGGCGTTCCCCGCCTCACCTTGAAGATTACCGATCACATCGGCCGTGTAACGGGAATTGCCACAAGCGATTTCGACCGGACAAAGTCGTTCGATATCGCAAAGGGCGTTCTGGCTCCCATGGTTGGTCTGCCGGGCGTCGTCAACTACCTGCAAAACGATATCGTTGTGGCCGAAGCCGCTGCGCCGGCCGCGCCGCCTCCGGGTCCCACGGATGGGGAAGAAGCGGCCAGGCGTCAGTCCGAAGCCGAGGCCGCCGCCAAGCGCGCGGCGCAGAAAGTCGCCGAGGCGGAGGCCGCCACCAGGGCCGCCGATGAGGCCGGGCAGGCGGCGCTCGATGCGGCAAAGCGCAAATCGGAAGAGATCATCAAGGCCGCCGAGAAAGCCGCGGCCGAAAAGGCTGAAGCCGAACGCAAAGCGGCGGAGGAAGCCGCAGCCAGACGCAAGGCTGAGGAGGAGGCGCGCCTCGCCGCCGAAAAGGCAGCCGCTGAAAAGGCGGAAGCTGATCGCAAAGCAGCCGAAGAGGCTGAAGCCAGACGCAAGGCTGAAGCAGAGGCCCGCCTCGCCGCCGAGAAGGCCGAGGCCGAACGCGTCGCGCGGGCCAAAGCCGAGGCCGAGCGCTTGGCGCGTGAAGCAGAAGCCCGCAAAGCCAGTGAAGAGACGGAGGCGCGGGCCGCTGCCGAACTTGCGGCTTCGGAAAAGGCGCTCGAAGAAGCGCGCCGGATTGCCGAGGCGGAAGCCGAGCGCAAAGCGGTTGAAGCCGCGCACGCTGCCGAAGCCGAGGCGAAGGCCAGGGCCAAGTCCGAAGCTGACGCCAGGGCCGCTTCGGCCGATGGCGGATGTGCGGCAGAGTTCTCCGACCTATTCAAATCGGAAACGATCCGGTTTCGATTCCGCTCCGCGGTACTCAGCGAGTCCGCGGAGGCCTATCTGGACCGTGTCGCCGCTCTCGCCAAGCGATGCGGCGGCTATGACATCTCGGCCGGCGGCCACAGCGATCGCAGCGGAAAGGAAGGCTATAATACGCGGATATCTATGGCGCGCGCCGAAGCCGTGCGCCAAGCTCTCATTGCCCGCGCCATCGCGCCCGAGCGCTTGACGTCTGACGGCTATGGTTCGCAACGTCCGTTCGATCTCGGTAATTCGAGAACTGCAAATGCGCTCAACCGCCGTGTCGATCTGGGCTATGCACCGGCATCGAGCCGCAAGGCGAAGGCTGCGGAACCCGAGCCCTCGCCGGCCGCCCGGTCTGCAATCGCCCCGGCCGAATGCAATTCCGAATTCAGCCGCCTGTTCTTGAGCGAGACGATCCGATTCAACGGCGCCTCCGTCAGGATCGCGCCTGCTTACGCGCCGTTCCTCGATAAGCTCGCGGCGCTGATGGCGGCGTGTCCGGATTACAAACTCAGCATCGGCGGACATACCGACCGGCGCGGCAGCGAAGCGGCCAATCAACGGCTTTCGGAAGCGCGCGCCAAGGTGGTCGCCGCCGCACTTACCGGACGCGGCGTTGCCTCGTCACGGATATCTTCATCGGGATATGCGGGCGCGCGCCCGTTCGATCCCGGCAGCAGCCGCGAAGCTTTTGCCCTCAACCGGCGCGTCGATTTCGGCGTGTCCGGCCCTCAACGCTAGCCGGACGGAACGTGTGGAGTAACGAGCGATGTATCTCATCTCTCAGCTGTGGTGGTACCTGACGCTCGCGTTTCTCCTGGGCGCGCTCATCGGCTATCTGCTCTGGCGGATATGCAACCGGCCGCTGCTCGAGTCCCGCTTCGAGCGTTCGCGACGGGATATGGTGGCGCGCCTCAAGGCGCTCGAAGCGGATGCCGCGCGTGAGCCTCAGACGCCGGATCATGGCGAAGTGGCGAGGCTCAGAAGCGAGGTGCAGTCGCTTCAGGCGGCAGCCGAGAAGGCCAAGGCGTCGGCGGCGGAGATCGCCAAGAAACACGCCGACGATGTCAGGAAGGTGCGCGAAGAGGCCATCGCCGAGGCTGCCAAGAGCCAGGCTGAGGATCTCAAGAAAATGAAGGGCGAGGTGGCGGCAGCGCTGGCCGCTGCGGGTGAGGTGAAGCAGCTCGCCGGGATGAAGGCTCTAACCGTCAAGTCTGACCTCTCGGCAGCAGGCGATTTGGATCCCCGCCCGGCCAACATGTTGTCCGCACCTCGCGGTGGCAAGGCCGACGACCTGAAACTGATCTGGGGCGTTGGCGACAAGCTCGAACGGGTGCTGAACGACGCCGGCATCTACCATTTCGACCAGATCGCGTCCTGGTCGGACAAGGACCTTGCCTGGTTCGACCGCAAATTCGGCGAAGCCGGAGCCAAGGCCAAGTCCGACAAGTGGATCGAGCAATGCCGCAAGCTGGCGAGCGGATGGCGGCCGGAGAACAGCAGCGGCGAACGGCCCAAGACCTGACGGCCAACCAACCTGCCGTTCCACCGTATTGCGCTTCCCCCTCCGGCCCGGTATCACTCGGCACGCCGCCGCCGCGGCGGCATCGAGGGTCCTTTCTAACGATGGCCGATCTGAAGCTCATCGCACTGGATATCGAAGATTTGAGCGTGGTCTCCGCCCACCTTCAGGATGCGGTGGTGCGCGTCGCCGACATGGCGTATCTGCATCACGAAAAGCGCTTCGCCGCCGTCGTCAACCGGTTCGACTGGGAGCACGCGGCAGCAGCGTTGAAAAGCGCCGGCAAGATGACGCACAACGAACGCCGCCGGGCCGGGCTCAGATTCGAGCGGGTGCTGGGCGCAAAGCTCCAAGGCATCGACCTCAACGACCGAAAGGCCGTGCTCGCCCTTCTTTCCATTAGCTTTTCTCCCCTCGCCGAGGGACAGCCGGACGGCGATGTCACGTTGACATTTTCGGGCGGTGCGGCCATCCGGCTCAGAGTGGAGTGCCTTGAGGTGGAACTGAAGGATCTGGGCGCGGCGTGGGCGACGAAGCACGTACCGGCCCATCCTGAACCCACTTCCGGCACCAAGGGCTGAAAACTCAGATCAGGGCCGGCGCCGTCACGCCGGAATTCAACTCATGCCCATGCGCCTCAGCAGTCAGGACCCTTCGTTCGCCGCCGACTTTGCGAGGCTGCTCGGCCTGAAGCGCGAAGTTTCTGCCGATGTCGACAGCGCGGTCGCCGGCATCATTGCCGACGTGCGCGGCCGCGGCGATGCCGCGGTGATCGAGCTGTCGAAAAAGTTCGACTCCGTAGATCTGGGAAAACTCGGGATCCGGATCGGCGCCGATGAGGTGAAGGCCGCGACCAAATCGTGCTCCAGGGAAACGCTCGACGCGCTGTCCTTCGCGCGCGACCGCATCTTCGATCATCACCAGCGCCAGTTGCCGTCAGACGATCGCTATCGTGACGCCGCGGGCGTGGAACTCGGCCACCGTTGGACCGCGGTCGAATCCGTTGGCCTCTACGTGCCGGGCGGGTCGGCCGCCTATCCAAGCTCGGTGCTGATGAACGCCGTGCCGGCCAAGGTCGCAGGCGTACCGCGCATCGTCATGGTGGTGCCGTCGCCGCGCGGAGAGTTGAACCCGCTCGTGCTCGCCGCCGCCGAACTTTCTGGCGTTGAAGAAGTCTACCGCGTCGGCGGCGCCCAGGCCGTCGCCGCGCTGGCCCATGGCACCGAGACGATCAAGCCGGTGGTCAAAATTGTCGGTCCCGGCAATGCCTATGTGGCGGCAGCCAAGCGGCAGGTGTTCGGCACCGTCGGCATCGATTCGATCGCCGGTCCGTCGGAAGTGCTGATCATCGCCGACAAGAATAACAACCCGCATTGGATCGCCGCCGATCTGCTGGCGCAGGCGGAGCACGATACGGCCGCGCAGTCGATCCTGATGACCGACGATGCAGCATTTGCTGCCGCCGTCGAGAAGGCGGTGATGGAACAGCTTTCGACGTTGCCGCGCGGAAACATCGCGGGCGAGAGCTGGAACGTCTATGGCGCGACGATCCTGCTCAAGTCGCTCGATGAAGCGCCCGCGCTTGCCGACCGCATCGCCGCCGAGCACTTGGAAATCGCCACCGCCGATGCTGAAGGCATGGCCAAGTCGATCCGCAACGCCGGCGCGATCTTCATCGGCAAATCGACGCCGGAAGCGATTGGCGACTACGTCTCGGGGTCCAATCACGTGCTGCCGACGGCGCGCTCGGCCCGCTTCTCCTCGGGCCTCGGCGTGCTCGATTTCATGAAGCGCACGTCGATCCTGAAGCTCGACGCGGCGGCACTTGCCGCGCTGGGGCCCGCCGCCATGACGCTCGCCCGCGCCGAAGGGCTCGAAGCGCATCGCGCGTCCGTTGAGATCCGCATGCAGGCTGCCGGTTAAGGGGAGATCGATGGATCAGGCCACCCCAGCACCTCAGGCGCGCAACGACCGCATCGTCGACATCACGATCGACAGCAAGTCGCTCGGCCGCGGCAACGCCAATATCGAGCATGAGCGCGAAGTGGCGATCTTCGATATTCTCGACGGCAACTCGTTCTCGGTCGAAGGCGAACACGCAGGACCCTACAAGTTGCACCTGTCGACTGCGGAGGATCGCCTGCAGATGGCGATCGCCAATGAGAGCGGCGATCCGGTCGCGCAACACGTGGTGCCGATGACGCCGCTCAAACGCATCATGAAGGACTACTTCATGGTGTGCGAAACCTATTTCGCGGCCGTGCGCACCGCGCCTCCGGCCAAAATTCAGGCCATCGACGTCAACCGGCGGGCGTTGCATGACGAAGGCAGCGCCGTGCTCAAGGAAAAGCTGCTGACAAAGATCACCGTCGACGCCGATACCGCCCGGCGCCTGTTCACGCTCGTGTGTGCGCTGCACTGGAAGGGTTGAAGGTCATGCCGCCTGAAGGCGGCGGCCGATGAACCAGGTTTCCTGCGGGCCGACCCCCTTGATGGCGATGGTGCCGTGCGGTTCGAGCTCGAACTGATCCTTCAAGAGATCGCGGCAGGCCGGGCAGATCAGCACGCGCCCGGGCACGCTGGCGCCCTCAAGCCGGCTTGCAAGGTTCACGGGATCGCCCCAGACGTCGTAACTGAATTTGCGGCTGCCGATCACGCCCGCCATCATCGGGCCCGACGCCATGCCCATGCGCAGATTGAGTTCGATACCCGTTTCGGCGCTGATGCTCTTGGCCACTTGCGTCATGTCAAGTGCGAACGCGGCAAGCGCCACGGCGTGGTCCGCCCGCGGCACGGGCACGCCCGACGCCACCATATAGGCGTCACCGATGGTCTTGATCTTTTCGACGCCGTGCCTCTGGGCCAGATCGTCGAATGCGCCAACCAGCCGGCTCAAGAGATCGACCGTGCGCTCAGGCCCGAGCGATCGGGCGAGCGCGACAAAGCCGGCGATGTCGGCAAACAGCACCGATGCGCTGGCAAAGCCGTCGGCGATGGCGCGGCCTGGCTCGGCCTTCAAGCGTTCCACGACGCTCTCCGGCAAGACATTGCGCAACACCGCGTCCGTCTCCGCCTTCGCCTTCTCGGCAAGATTGAAGGCATACCACACACAGGCCGCGATCAGGCCAAAGGTCGTCACCGCGCCCTGGATGTAGAGTGAGCGCAGCATTTCGTCTTCAACCTGCAGGATCGCCGCCGAGCGCGGAAACGTGAACCAGGTGTAGAGGTGCAGGATCAGCGCCGTCGCCACGATGAGGAGGACGAGCCACAGCCTGCGCCGCTCGAAGATGACGAACGGAGCGGCGGCTGCCACGACGTACTGCAGCGTACTGCCGCCGGAGCGTCCGAAATACGCGGCAAAGCCGATCAGCGCGCCGAACTCGGCCACTACGAGCAGCAGGCAGCCGACGACGTCGTTGAAGCGGTGCAGGAACGGCACGGCGGCGACGACGACGGCAAGGACAAGGTTTAGATAAACGACTGGCCGCATCGCTTCGTCGCCCGACATCGCCAGCTGCAGCGCATAGATGCAGTTTGTGAAGACGATCAGCACGGCGATGACATTGACGATCTTCAGCCGCCGCTGGGTATCGGGCGGATAGCCCTCGGTGCGCAGGTGGACGATATGACGATAGAGCGCGATGACCGGCCAGAAGACGAATGGGAGCGCGCGTTTGACGCCCTGCGGCACGCGGTCTGCGAGGCCTGCGACGTTCAAGACACTGCGGATCGTTTTAGCGCCTTCGCCAGCCGGCATTGTATGATCCCGGATCGGGGCCGGAGGCGGCGCAATTGCCGCCTTTGGCCTGTTGTGTTCGGTTTCAGTCGATGCCGGCAAGCGAGCCCAGCGTGTCCAGATCGCAGACGATCTGCTGTCCCTTGCGCTCGATGGCGCCTTCGGCTTCGAGCATCGACAAGGCCGCGTTGACCTTCGGCCGGCTGGCGCCGACGAGGAGGGCAAGTTCGCTCTGCGAGATCGGCAGCGACAATGTCACCTTTTCCGATTTGCCAGACGCATCCTTCTGCCGGGCGGCGGTCAGGAAAAAGCGGGCGAGGCGCGCTTCGATCGGATGAAGGGCGATCGCTTCCAGCTGCTCGTCGGCATCGCGCAGCCTGGATGAGAGAAAGCGGATGGCGGATTCGGCAATCGCCGGCTTTGAGGCCATCAGCCGGTGGAAGGCGGCCTTGGAGAGCGTGTAGGTCTGCACCTTGTTGACGGCGGTGGCGTCGGCCGATCGCTTGCCGCCGTCGAATACCGCGATTTCGCCAAAGATGGTCGGCGGTTCGGCATGCGCGAAGGACAGTTCGCGGCCGTCCGAGGTCAACACCGACAGCCGTACCCGGCCCTTGACGACGAGGTGCAACTCGTTGCCGGCATCGCCGCGGGAAAAGATGACCTGCCCTGGCTCGTAGTTGGCTTCGCGCATTTCCTGGGCGACGAGGCCGCGGCCCGCCTCGTCGAGGGAGGCGAACAACGGCGACTTGCTGAGCAGGCCGGCAACGTCCGTTTTCGAGACCATGGGGGCCTTCAATGCGTTCAGTATGCACAGGTTCAGAAACGAGCGTATTCATGCCCGGTTTCGGCCGTAACCGCAACGCGGTTGGGCCTTGCTTTTCTCATGGCCCGTCAGCATTGTCCGCAGCGGTTACCAAAAGGCATCGAAGGGTGGTTTATGAAGTCCCTGCTCAAGGCGCAACTGCTTCCGTCTTTTGCCCGTGCGGATGCCCCGGGCCGCGAGACGCTGAGGCGCCAGCTGGCCCGGGAGCGTGCCGGCCGCAAGGGCGAGGTTGAACGGCCGAGGCTTGTGCTCGCCAGCGCCAGCCCGCGACGGCTGACGCTACTGTCCCAGGTTGGCGTCACGCCCGATGCGTTGCGGCCGGCGTCGATCGATGAGAAGGCCCGCAAGGGAGAAACGCCTCGCGGGCTCGTCACCCGGCTCGCCCGCGAAAAGGCGGAGGCCGGCCGCGACCAGCTGGTCAACGACAAGGATCTGGCCGATGCCTATGTGCTCGCCGCCGATACGGTCGTTGCCGACGGCCGCAAGATTCTGATGAAGCCAGCGCACGTCGAAGAGGCGATGGCGTCGCTGCAAATCCTGTCGGGGCGTACCCACAAGGTGCTGACCGGGCTCTGCCTCATCACGCCGGACGACAAGATCCGCGCCAAGATCGTCGAGACGCGGGTGCGCTTCAAGCATCTGACGCGCTCGGAGATGGAGAGCTACATTGCCTCGCGCGAGTGGCGCGGCAAGGCGGGCGGCTATGCCATCCAGGGCCTCGCCGGCTGCTTTGTTCAGCGCATCGTCGGCTCTTATACCAACGTCGTCGGCTTGCCCGTCACCGAGGTCGTCGCCATGTTGACGTCCGAAGGCTTCCCGATCCAGTTCAACTGGCTGAAGTTTGCCGAAGTCGACCGCGAATAGAGCCGACGGGTTCACCGCGATGAGTGATGCCAAGCCCAAGGGCAAATGCCCGATCTGCGCCGAGCCGACGGACGTGCAGTACCGGCCGTTCTGTTCGCGCCGCTGCGCCGACATCGATCTGCACCGCTGGCTGTCGGGCGGCTATGCGATCGCGGGCCGCGACGACGATGACGACGTAGCCACGGAGCAAGCCACGCCGGCGCAATCCGCCGACAGCCCGGATGACGATTTTCGCTCATCCGATTGAGGGCTTAGCGGCTTGTCTCGCGCGGATATGGGGATTGCATTCAGAGGGCTTGCCTTGAGGCATGCCGCCCCCTATAAGGGCCAAACTTCGCTTGGGCTTAAGGCCTCGAAGACACGCCCAGGTAGCTCAGTTGGTAGAGCATGCGACTGAAAATCGCAGTGTCGCTGGTTCAATTCCGGCCCTGGGCACCATTCCCCTCTCCACGTTCCATTCGCTGCAGACCATGACCGATCGTGGACCCATCACCGTTTCGGCGTTCTACAAGTTTGTCCGGGTCGAAGACCCGGCCGAGCTGAAGGCGGCGCTGGTGCCGCTCGTCACCAGGCTCGGCATCAAGGGGTCGATCCTGATCGCGCGCGAAGGGATCAACGCCACCATTTCCGGTGTGGATGCGGCGGTGAGAGAATTGGTCGCATTTCTGCGCGCGGACGCACGCTTCGCCGATCTGATCAGCAAGGAATCCTACACCTCGGGCTATCCCTTCAAGCGCATGAAAGTGCGGTTGAAGTCGGAGATCGTCACGCTGGGCGCGCCCGAGGCCGATCCCACGGACCGGGCCGGCACCTATGTACCGCCCAAGAAGTGGAACGCGCTCATCAGCGAGCCCGGTGTGGTGCTGGTCGACACCCGCAACGACTATGAAGTCAAGATCGGCACTTTCAAAGGTGCGCGCGATCCCGGCATCAAGACCTTCGGGGCATTTCGCGACTACGTGAAAACTCATCTCGATCCGGAACGCGACACGCGCGTCGCCATGTTCTGCACCGGCGGCATCCGTTGCGAAAAGTCGACCGCCTATCTTCTCGCCCACGGCTTCAAGGAGGTCTATCACCTTGAGGGCGGCATCCTGAAGTATCTCGAAGAGGTGCCGAAGGACGACAGTCTTTGGGAAGGCGAGTGCTTTGTCTTCGACGAGCGTGTGGCGCTCGATCACGGCGTCGTCGCCGGCTCCCACCGCATGTGCCCGGCCTGCGGCCATCCGGTTCCGGCCGATGCTGCGGCGTGCGAGAACTGCGCTAGGAAATCCGCAGCAGCTTCTGCATCCTGATCAGCATTTCCGGCAACACGGCGAGGTTCAGGAACGTCGCCGAGGCCAGGCCGCCCAGCACGGCAATCGCCATCGGCGCTTCGATCTCGTGTCCCGGGCTGCCGAGACCAAAGGCGAGCGGCACGAGACCCAAAGCCGCCATAAGAGCCGTCATGAACACAGGCACAAGACGTTCCGCTGCGGCAAGCCGGATGGTTTCGGGTGTGAGTGGATGACCCTCCGCATCGACGAGGCGCTCGACGTGCGCCAGCATCATCACCGAATTTCGCGCGCCGATGCCGAACACGGTGACGAGGCCGACGATGGAGCCGAGCGTCATGCCGATCCCGCTGGCGACGATCGCGGCGACCGAGCCGATGAGGCAGAACGGGAGATTGATCAGGAGCAGCAGGGCGAGCTTGCGCCGCTTGAAAGCAAGCGTGAGCGCTGCGACGACGAGAAGAATGGCGACGCCGGTCAACGTCGCGATGCGGATCTGTCCGGCGCGTTCGGCTTCAGCTTGCCCGGCCCAGGCGACGTAGACGTTGTCCGGCAACTTCATCTTGCCGATTCGTGTCTTGGCTTCCGCGACAACGTCGCGCAGCGTGTGTCCGGCGGCGCCGTTGAAGGTGACGGTGACGCGGCGCTGGGCGCCCTCGTGCTGGATGTTGGTGCGCCCTTCGGTCAACGTCACGGAAGCGACGTTCTTCAACAGCGTCTTGGTGTGGGCGTTGCCGACCATGAGGTTGCCGAGCTGCTCGATGCGGTTGCGCTCGGACGGCGGCAAGATCACGACGGCATCCACCGTGCGCGCCCCGGCGTAGGTCTGTCCGAGCGTGGTTCCGGCAAACGCGGTCTGGATTGTCTCGAGCGCATCCTGGGGCGTCAGCCCGAAGTTCGACAGCGCGGTGTGGTCAAGCTTGACGGACAGCGTGGGCGATTTGGCGGCGCGCGGCATGCGCAGATCTTCTAGGCCCTTGACGTCTTCAAGCACTTCCAACGCGTCAGCCGCCGCCTTCTCGATGGCATCGAGGTCGGTGCCGGCGAAGTTGATGACGACCTGCGCCGTCTCGCCGCTCAAGGTCTCGCTGATGCGGTCTCCGAGGAAGGTCAGCGTCTCGGAGCGGATTTCCGGAAACTTATCGAGGACGTCGCGGATTTCCTCCTGCGCCTCGGTCTCGGTGACCGTGTGGACCGGTGTCAGCTCGATGTGGAACTCGCTCTTGTCCGGGCTCCACGTGTCCTCGCCGAGTTCGGCCCGGCCGATCTGATGGCCGATGGTGGCGATATAGGGAAGTTTCAGAATGTCCTTGCTGATGCGCTCGCCGATTTCCATCACGTCGGCCACCGACGTGCCCGGTGCGGTCATGGACATCTGCACGACGAAGTGGCCTTCGCGGAATTGCGGGATCAGCTCGCTGTGAAGCGTCGGCACAACGGCTGCGGCCGCCGCAGCCGCCGCGGCGAGTGCGGCAAGGGTCAAGCCCCAAGTCTGGCGCACGAACGTCAGGCACCAGGCCTGAACCTTCTTGAGCCAGATGAGCAACTTCGGTTCCTCGGCGCGAATTTCGCCCGTAAGCCACAGGGCGCACAACGCCGGCGTGACCGTCAGCGCGATCAGCATCGAGGCCATGACCGCGATCATGAAAGTCAACGCCATCGGGCCGATGAAGCGGCCCTGGACGCCGCCCGCGAACAATACCGGCAGAAAGACGAAGATGACGGCCAGCGTGCCGTAGAGCATCGATCCGCGGATTTCGATCGATGCGTCCTCGATGACCTTGAGGTCGTCGGTCTCGCCGCTGGCGCGCGCCTGGCGCAGGCGGCGCATGATGTTCTCGATATCGATGATGGCGTCGTCGACGAGCACGCCCAACGCGAGGGCGAAGCCGCCAAGCGTCATGGTGTTGAGCGACTGGCCGAAGTAGCCGAGCACGACGACTGCGGCCAAGAGCGACATCGGGATCGCAAGGAACGAGATCAGCGCCGCGCGCACGCTGCGCAGAAACGCGTAGAGCACGATCAGGATCAGAGCGGAGCCGAGTGCCAGAGCGCGCTCCAGGTTGCCAAGCGCCCGCTCGATGAACGTCGAGGGCCGGTGCAGCGCCGGATAGACAGTGATCTCGCGCTCCTTGAGCTGCGGCGCCATTTCGGCGAGCGCGGCTTCCACCGCCTCGGTGGCGTCCAGCGTGTTGGCGCCGAATTGCCCGGAGACGGTCAGCAGCACACCGGGCTTGCCCATGATGGTGGCATCGCCGACCGGGAACGCCTGTCCGATGGTGACAGTCGCCACGTCGCCGAGCTTCACCGGCTGGTTGTTGCGCATCGTCACAACGGTCTGCGCGATGGCGCGCGGATCGGGCGCGGGCGGCGGTGTGTCGATGGTGATGCGCTGCGACTGGGTTTCGACGAAGCCGCCGCCGCGTAGCGCAATGGATTCGCGCGCCGCCGTCATCACGTCGGTCACGGTGAGATCGAGCGCGGTCAGCTTTTCCAGATCGGGCTGGATCTGCAATTGCCGGATGGCGCCGCCGTAGACCGTGACGCGCGCAATTCCGGGCACGGCCAGCAGGCGCGGCTTCAATGTCCAATCGGCGATGTCGCGCAGCGTGTAGGGGTCGGTGACGTCGGAGAGCAGCCCGATTTTCAGGACGTCCATGGTGCTCGACGTCAGCGGTGTCAGCTTCGGCTGGGCGACGCCAGAAGGAAACTTGCCGGTCAGCGTCGATAGACGCTCGGAAATCCCCTGGCGCACGGTGACGGGTTCGACGTCCTCCTGAAATGTGACCAGCACTACGGAGAGGCCGTAGACCGATTCGGAACGGATGGTTTCGACGCCCTGCGCGCCGTTGATGGCGGATTCGATCGGCCGCGTGACGATCTGTTCGACTTGCTCGGGTGCAAGGCCCGGCGCCTCGGTCTGAATTGTGACCTGCGGCGGTACGAATTCAGGAAACACGTCGAGCGGCGCGCGCATGGCGTAAACGATGCCGGCGGCGAGCCAGACGACGGAGAGAAGCGCGACGAGGCCACGGTAGCGGATCGACCAGCGGATGAGCGCATTCATGCGTAGGGCCCGCTATTCCGCCCGCGATGGGCTCGTCGAGCCTGTGACCGGTCCACTGGCGGTTGCCGGCTTCTTCGGTTTCTTCTCAGCGGCCTTCTCGTCATCGTCATCGGGCGCGGGGTCTGATGCCTTGCCCTTGGCTGCCGGAGTTTTCGGCTCTGCCGCTTTGTCATCATCACGCGCGGCGGCCGCCGTGTTGGGCTTTGTATCGGCCGATGCCGCACCGTCGTTGCCGGCCCCCGCTTGCGCAGGTCTATCGTCTGCGTCCCTGTCGCGAGATTTGTTCGCAACAGGCGGCGCACTTTCGGCCTTGGGCTGCTTTCTCGGGCGTTCTGCGCCGCCGCCATCATCGTCGCCGTCGCCGTCATCGCCAGGTTCAGCCTCGCGCGACAGAAGCGTTGAAGCGCCGCGAACGACGACCTTGGTGCCGGGATCAAATCCTGCTTCCACCAGATAGCCGGCGGGGACCGGCATGGTCAGAGGCACCTTGCGCCGTTCGAACGTTTGTGGCGCCGTCTCGACGTAACACCAGGTTTCGCCGCCGTAGACGACGAGCGCCGCTTCTGGAATGACAACGCCTGTTTGCGCCACGCCGCTATTGCCAACGGCGCGGGCCCGATCCTGGTGGCGCAATCCTGGCCCCGGCTCGATCATCCCGAAATAGGAAACGCCCGGCATGGCGGCGCTGCCGGAGGGCGCGGCCCAGAGCGTGTTGACCGGAACTTCGCCGCCGCCGCTCAGTGGCGCGACGCGGATGTTGCGCGGCTCGGTTGCCTGCGGTGCTGGAAAGTCGAGACGGGCGAGAACCGTTTTGCCGGCGCTCAAGGATTGAACATGCGTGTGGCGGCTTTCGTCCTTGATGAAGGGCGAAGTCTCGCCCCAGGTCTGCTTGAGTTGAAGCTTGAGCGCCGCAAGTTTTGCCGCCGCTGTCTCGGCCTCGCGCTGCGCGCCTTCAACGATGTGCAGCGACAGCGATTTCGTCGACTTGTAGCGTGCCAGTTCGCGTTCGCTGAACGTCGCGGCGATGTCGGCGGCGCGGATCTCCGCATCGAGCGCAATCAGCGTGTCGGGGCTCAGGATCGTGGCGATGCCGGAAACGACCTGTGACAGCTCGGCTTTTTCGAGCGCAACGGTTTTGACCACCGCAGGCGGCGGCTCGACGGATTCCGGCGCGGCCTCGTCGGCGCCGTGCGCGGGCCAGGTTGCGAGGAAAAGCAGGCAAGCCAGGGTGACGAACTGCCGAAGCATCGGGGTGTAGGCATCCTCGCGGCGACGTGGGCGGGAACAAATCCCAGCCCATTCGGGAAGAATGCCTCATGACGCCACGGATGGCCAGAAGCGTCGCTCAAAAACGCGGCCGAGGCCGCCGTTTAACGCCGGCGCCGATGATTTATGGTGAAGAGCGCGCAACGGAGGCGGCTCGAATTCCGGACGCCCTGTGGGTGTAAGCGCAACACTTATCTGCCGGCGATCAGCTTTTTTCGTCGAAAATATAACCAGCGCCGCGCACGGTGCGAATAGGGTCCGGCTCGGGGCCGCGGACAATGGCTTTGCGCAGACGGCCGACGTGAACATCGACGGTGCGCTCGTCGACCTCGGCGGTGCGGCCCCAGACGTTGTCGAGCAACTGAGCGCGTGAGAGCACGCGGCCGGCGCTTTGCATGAAACACTCAAGCAGGCGATATTCGGTCGGACCTAGGTTGATCTCGCGCACGCCGCGCCTCACTCGATGGGCCTGACGGTCGAGCATGATGCCGCCGCGTTCCAGAACATCGGCGGTCTTTTCAGGCGCGGCACGGCGCAGCAGCGCTTTGACACGGGCCATCAGCTCGGCGACAGAGAATGGCTTCACCATGTAGTCATCAGCGCCGGTTGCAAGCCCGCGCAGCCGGTCGGCTTCCTCGCCGCGCGCGGTCAGCATGATGACGGGCAGCGCCCGCGTATCGGCGCCGGCGCGGATCTGGCGGCAGATCTCGATGCCGGACATTCCAGGCAGCATCCAGTCGAGGATGATGAGGTCCGGGTGCTCGTCCTTGACCGTGTGGATCGCGTCCTCGCCTGACCGGGACGTGGCAACTTCATAGCCCGCCGCTTCCAGATTGTAGGACAGCAGCGTGACGAGCGCCTCCTCGTCTTCGATGATGAGAACTTTCGTAGCCATTCCTGGTGTCTCTGTGGGTGCGCGGCCGCGCGCCTGCGTTCTGCTATTGGACCAGCGTCGAACTGGTCTTGTCGCCCTTCGGCCGCTCGTCGGTCAGCGGCACGCCCTTGGCGAGGTAATAAACGGTCTCGGCGATGTTGGTGGTGTGGTCGCCGATGCGCTCGATGTTCTTGGCGCCGAACAACAGATGTGTGCACAGCCCGATGTTGCGCGGATCTTCCATCATGTAGGTCAGCAGTTCGCGGAACAGCGAATTGTAAAGCGCGTCGATATGCTCGTCCTCGCGCCAGACTTTCAGCGCCTTGTCGGCGTCGCGGGCAGCGAACGCGTCGAGCACGTCCTTGAGACTGCGGGACGTCAGCTCGACCATGTGGCTGAGGCCGGTGATCAGCGGCTTGGGATGGTTCTCGCCGGAGATCGCCTGCGCCCGCTTGCCGATGTTCTTGGCAAGATCGCCGATTCGTTCCAGATCGCCGGCAACCTTGAGCACGGCCATGACCTGACGCAAATCGTTGGCCATCGGCTGACGCCGCGCGATCATGGTAACAACCTGCTCTTCCAATTCGCGGTGGAGCTGGTCGATCGCCCTGTCGTTGAGGACGACTGTCCGCGCCAAGCCGGCGTTGCGCTGTTCAAGTGCTTCGAAGCTGTCGCCCAAGAGCTGTTCGGCAAGGCCGCCCATCTGGCCGACCTTCTTGTCGAGCTCGGCCAGTTCGGATTCGTAGGATTTGACGATGTGTTCGGCCATGGTGTCCGTTCCGAAGTCTGTGTTTCGACGCTTCTGCCACAAATGGCTCAGCCAAAGCGGCCGGTGATGTAGTCCTGCGTGCGCTGGTCCTTGGGGTTGGTGAAGATTTCGGTGGTCGAACCCTCCTCGACCAGCGAGCCCAAGTGGAAGAAGGCGGTCTTCTGCGAGACGCGGGCGGCCTGCTGCATGGAGTGGGTGACAATGACGATGGTGAAATTCTCGCGCAGCTCTTCCATCAACTCCTCGATGCGCGCGGTCGCGATCGGGTCCAGAGCCGAGCACGGCTCGTCCATCAGGATCACTTCAGGGCCGACGGCGATGGTGCGGGCGATGCACAGACGCTGCTGCTGTCCGCCGGAAAGTCCGGTACCGGTATCCTGCAGGCGATCCTTCACTTCTTCCCACAGGCTCGCCTTTCTGAGGGCCGTAAAAACGATCTCGTCGAGATCGGCCTTGGTCCTGCCGAGCCCGTGAATGCGCGGGCCGTAGGCGACGTTGTCGTAGATCGACTTGGGAAACGGATTGGGTTTCTGGAACACCATGCCGACGCGGGCGCGCAGCAGAACGGGATCGAGGGCCGGATCGTAGATGTCCTCGCCGTCGATCATGATCTTGCCGGTGACCCGGCAACTGGTGATGGTGTCGTTCATCCGGTTCAGGCAGCGCAGGAATGTCGACTTGCCGCAACCCGACGGACCGATAAACGCCGTTACTGAGCGCTCGGGAATGTCGACATCGACGTGCTTCAGCGCGTGCTTCTCGCCGTAGTAGACGTTGCAATCGCGCGCGGTGATCTTTGGCTTTCGTTGCAGCACGGCCTCTTGCAGCGATTGAAGGGTCGCGCCCGTGGTCATATCCATGGCAGCCTCTGTGTGTCGCATGTTACCAGCGTCTCTCGAATTTCTTTCTGAGCCAAATCGCGGCGCCGTTCAGGACGAACAGCACGATCAGGAGAACTATAATGGCCGCTGCTGTTTTTGCCTTGAAGCCGGCTTCCGGCAGATCGGACCAGAGATAGATTTGCACAGGCAGAACGGTCGCCGCATCAGTGAATGATGTGGGCACGTCGACGATAAAGGCAATCATGCCGATCATCAAAAGCGGGGCTGTTTCGCCGAGTGCGTGCGCCATGCCGATGATCGTGCCGGTCATGATGCCCGGCATGGCAAGCGGCAGGACATGATGGAACACGGCTTGATGCTTCGAGGCGCCGACGCCGAGCGCCGCTTCCTTGATGGACGGCGGCACGGCCTTTAACGCCGCGCGAGAGGCAATGATGATGGTCGGCAGCACCAGGAGCGCCAGCACAAGGCCGCCGACAACAGGCGCCGAGCGCGGCATGCCAAAGAAGTTGAGGAACATCGCCAAGCCGAGCAGGCCAAACACGATCGAGGGCACGGCGGCGAGGTTGTTGATGTTGATCTCGATGAGGTCCGTCAACCGGTTCTTCGGCGCGAATTCTTCCAGATAGATCGCTGCCAGAATGCCGATCGGCAGACACACCCCCATGGTGATCAGCAATGTGAGCAGCGATCCGATCACCGCGCCGCGGATGCCGGCCAGCTCCGGGTCGCGGCTGTCGCCGGCCGTGAAGAAGCGCCAGGAGAAATTCTGGCTGACGGCGTCCTTGCTTTTCAGCGCCTCAAGGAACGCGACGGTGCGATCCGAGACGCGCCGGTTCTCTTCGGCCGTCTCGTAGGTGACGATGGACCACGACCCGGGCTTGGCCTCCTCCATCGACTTCAATGGGATAATGGCCTCACCCGTCACCGACGAGTTGGACAGCGAGGCGATCTTCACCAACCCGCCGTTGATCACAACGAGCCGGCTCGGCATCTTGCCGTCCAGCACTTCGGAGCCCGACGTCGCGTCATAACGCACGGCCAGTCCATCAGCTTCGGTGCGCAGTTCCGCAATCTTCTCGGTGAGGCCGGCGTTGCCGAGTTTTTCAAGACGCTGAGCTTCGGCGCGCAGATCGTTGGCGCGGGCCATGAGATCTTTCTTGATTTCGACCAAAATCGCCGAGAAGTCATTGGCCGATGTCAGGATCGTGACCTCGCCGCGGGGAAAATTCGGTGTGGCGGTGCCGCGTGTCGCAGCCTGCGTGGTGATCCTAGTTGAAGGGGTCTTGAGGTAGAGGTCGGCGTCGGCCGAGAGCAGCAGCGGGATCTTGACGGTTTTGCCGACGATCGCCGGATCGGCGACGACGGCGCTGCGCAAGTCGTCGGCCGCGCCGGAGCTCAGCAGCCTGTTGAGATCCTTCTTCGCCGCGCGGCCCTCGATGCCGGGGATGGCCGTGGCGAGCGCGGCGTTGGCGATGGCCTGATAGTCGGCGGCGCGCAACGTCGCCTCATCGCCCTTGCCGTCCGGATCAATGACGTTTCTGTCGAAGGCGACTTCGATGGCCGCCGTGTGCTCGAAAAACGCCGGGATGCCACGGCGGACGATGTCCGCCAGGAGCACGACCAGGAACGTCGTCGTCAGCGCCAGTGCGAACAAGCCGTAGGCCTTGAATCGGCCTTCCGAGCGATAACGGGCTCGAACGCGCGCCTTGGCTTCCGCCGACGTGGTATCGAGGCGGAATTTCGCGAGCGGATGCTGGGGCGCGGAGATATCAGTCATATTGCTCTCGATATTTGCGCACGACCTTGAGGGCCACGAAGTTCAGAACCAGCGTCACGAAGAACAGGACGAAGCCCAAGGCAAAGGCGGCAAGCGTCTTGGCGCTGTCGAACTCCTGATCGCCGACGAGGATGGTCTTGATCTGGACGGTGATCGTCGTCACCGCATCGAGCGGATTGAGCGTCAGATTGGCGGCGAGACCGGCGGCCATCACCACGATCATGGTTTCGCCGATGGCGCGCGAGATCGCCAGCATGAAGGCGGAGACGATGCCGGGCAGGGCTGCCGGAAGGACGACTTGGCGGATCGCTTCCGACTTGGTGGCGCCGAGCGCGAAAGCGCCGTCGCGCAGCGACTGCGGTACTGAGTTGATGACGTCATCGGAGAGCGACGAAATAAAGGGAATGATCATCATGCCCATCACGAGGCCGGCGGCGAGTGCGCTCTCAGACGCGATGTCGAGACCGAAGCTTTCGCCCCATCCGCGGATTAAGGGCGCCACGGTCAACGCGGCGAAGAAGCCGAGCACGACGGTCGGGATGCCGGCCAGGATTTCAAGAATGGGCTTAGCGGCGGCGCGCGTTTTGGGCGTGGCATACTCGGCGAGATAGATCGCTGAAAGCAGGCCCAAAGGTCCGGCGACCAGGATGGCGATGAAGGTGATGAGCAGCGTGCCGGTGAGCAGCGGGATGAAGCCATAGGCGGTCGAAATCTCGCCCTGGTCGGCGCGCATTGCCGCCTGCGGGTTCCATTCGGTGCCGAACAGGAAGTCGAAGACGCCGGGCTTGCCCTTGATGGCGGGGTCGAAGAAGAAGCGGTAGGTCTCGCCGACAACTGAAAAAACGATGCCGATGGTTGTCAGCACCGCAAGGCCCGCGCACAGCAAGAGCACGATATCGATGATGCGTTCGAACGCGTTGCGGGCGCGAAACGACATTGACGAGCGCTTCAATCCGAAGCCGAGGCCGCCGAGACCCAGCAGCGTCCCGCCGAGTAGCAGCAATTTGTATCCGAGATCCTGGCTCGCGGCATAGGAGGCCGCGGCGGAGGTGAGCGTTTCCGACGTCTCGCCGGCATGTTGACCGGCCGCGACGTTGACGACGTCGCGCAGTGCCGCACCGCGCTTCAACGTGTCGGTGCCGACGTCCGATGAGAAATGGGACATCGCATTGCGCTCGGCCAGCCAGTGGACCAGCGGCGCGCCGATCGAGAACACGACCAGCATGGCGAGGAAAGCGAGCGCGGCGGTGTAGAGACCGTGATAGGCCGGGAGCGAATGCATCTTGGCGAAGTTGCCGCCGGCGATGCCCGCCGCTCGGCCGCGGCCCACGAGGAATCCCGCGGCCGTGAGGATCAGCATCACGAGGAAGTACAGGCCCGTCATGTCTTAGCTCTCGTGCGGTTCAACTTCTAATATTTTAGCATTCTATAGTGACGACCGCGTCTCCGATATCGCGAAGACGCGGCCGCAGTTCCTGTTGCTTGGAAGCCGTTTACTTCAGGTCCTCGGCCTTGAGCGGCTCGAGAGCAGCAGCCGACTTGGCAACCTTTTCCATCGCCTCCTTCGGCAGCGGCACCAGGCCCTTCTGCGCGAGGTAGCCGTCATCGCCCATGGCCTTGGCCGAAGTGTACTCGGCAACGAACTTTTCGAGGCCGGGGATCACGCCGACGTGGGCCTTCTTGAAGTAGACGAACATCTTACGGGCGCCCTTGTACTTGCCGCCCGAGATCGTCTCGTAGCTGGGATCGACCCCTTCAATGGCCGCGCCCTTGAGTTTGGCGGCATTTTCTTCCAGGAACGAAAAGCCGAAAACGCCGACGGCGTTCTTGTTGGCCTCAAGCTTCTGGACAATGACGTTGTCGTTCTCGCCGGCTTCGACGTAGGCGCCGTCCTTGCGGATCGACTTCCAGACCTTTTCAAAGTTCTTGGTCTTGTTGGCTTCGTCGTCCTTCTTCATCTGCTTCAGGCTGTCGAAGGCTTCAGCGCCCTTCTCGAGGAAGAGTTCGTGAAGGCTGTCGCGCGTTCCCGAAGTCGGCGGCGGGCCAAGCACTTCGATCTTGACGCTCGGCAGCGACGGATCGATGTCCGACCAGGTCTTGTAGGGGTTGTCGATAAGTTCGCCCTTGTCGTTGGGAACCTTCTCGGCCAGCGCCAGGAACACCTGCTTCAGCGTCAGCTTCAGCGGCGTGCCTTCCTTCGATTGGGCCAGCGTGAGGCCGTCAAAGCCGATCGCGAGTTCGACGACATCCTTGACGCCGTTCTTCTCGCACAACTCCAGTTCCGACTTCTTGATGCGGCGCGAGGCGTTGGTGGCATCGGGCTTATCTTCACCGACGCCTTCACAGAAGATCTTCATGCCGCCGCCGGTGCCGGTCGATTCGACAACCGGGGTCTTGCCGCCATTGGCCTTGCCGAACTGCTCGGCCACAGCTGTCGTGAACGGATAGACAGTCGACGATCCGACGATGCGGATTTGATCGCGGGCTGCGTGTGCAGCGCCGGCGAGGGACAGGACCGAGGCCGCCGCGATGGTGGCCGAAATGACGATGCGTTTGCTCACGCTCAATCTCCTTGTGCTGGAGAGGCCTACGATGAGCGTTGCTTGCCGCTCATCCACCCCACTCCGGCGGCGCCCCGCCGGCGAGGTGTTAAGTACGTGAGCAGCGCTATGCTTTTGTGACAGTTTTAATCGTTGATATCGTTTAATAAAAAGCGCTGCGACCGCGATTTGCCGTGGCCGGGGGGATTTTTTTCACCCGCCTCCGCGTCAGCAGCGCTGAGAACCACCGTGAAGGTCGATCCTTCGCCGACCTTGGACGATATGTCCAACTCTCCGCCGTGGCGGTTGAGTATGTGTTTGACGATCGCAAGTCCGAGCCCG